>JAABUK010001022.1_pt1 | contig 55459 bp, 53 predicted proteins | sample 5559141 | NCBI WGS metagenome assembly JAABUK01 (sample SAMN10711869, study PRJNA513367) | rock metagenome | isolation source: Antarctica rocks | place: Antarctica: Victoria Land, Pudding Butte nord | collected 2016-01-03 | reverse complement strand
ACAAGCGCCCTCATACTCTCGAAATCCCCCCCTTCGATCGCGGCAAGAACATCCTTGCACATGATGCCATAACTAAAGGTGCTATCGATATCGTCCGAGGCGCCGGCGGCGCTGGTGTCGAGGTGGAGGGCGAGGGTTAGGAGGAGGGGTTGCTGCTTGCCGGGGCGAGACCAGGCGTCGGGGCCGATGCAGCAGGTGGTGTGCAGGTTGCGGAGGGTTATGGTGTCGAGCGTTTTTGTTGAGGCCATGGCGGGCTAGGGAGAGGTTGGGAGGGGAGAGAGGAGGTGAAGGGGAATTTAAGGGGATAGATGTAGAGGTATGGATCCACCACGATATCCGGGTGCCGAAATTGCGGAGGAGCTACTTTTTTATTCCATCATTTATTTATTGTCCAAACAGCTTGATTATGTCATCCTCTACCGTTCATCTACCATAGGTAGTTGGTAAAAGTAGTATACGTTGGTGTTGGAAATGAGGTCGACGGGAGGATCAAGAGTGGTTCAGTCGGACTGTCGAGTCTGCGAGGAACTTTCAAACAGTGAACAAATCAGCCGCAGAAGGCTAATGCCGGCGAACACAATCACGAGCATCCAGCTATTGCACAGATCGGTGGAATAAATCTTGTATTCCATACTATTCAGATTTTTAATTTAATTTGAGCACTTCCATCGATCATCGTAGGCACCGTGCGAGTGGGCTCCTCAAGAATAGACAGCCTCCAGCAAGCATACTCGGTCAACTACCGAAAAGATTCTCTCCACATCCACCACTTCAGGTCTCTCAATTTGATATCTCGGCTCCTTCTCTGAGCAGTATGAAAATATGACATCTGCGCTCCTTACCCGCAGATCGCACTTCGGCGGTGTCCACCGACCAGCGCACGTGCATCGCCGTGCGACTTTCTAATGTTGTATGTTCGGAAAAGATGCACGCTTGCGTATTAGAGTGAGCACTAAAAATAAGACGCCTCAATTCAACCGGACTCCATTTTGGTATGCAAGTATGAGAAAGAGCCAATGTCGAGAGCATAGAGTAGCCACTAGGTGCAGCATGTGCAGCCAGGTATAGCTAGACTCGTGACTGCCATCGAGAGGTGGAAGCGAATGTTCGTCAGGCCGTTAAGGAGGTAATTTACATGCGGATTGTAGGTTGTGATGGTACAGACATCAATGGCTGCGGAGCTCAACTCCAGGGATGATGACTCAAACCTTGCGGAAGTCTGATGATGTTAGTTGCAACTCCAGCAAAGGTACAAACAATGCATACCTTGAAGGACGGGGTAGATCATCTCAAAAGCTTGGTAGATCTCTTCGCGCACTTTCGCACCAGTCAACACGATCTTGCCGCTCACGAAGATCAGTAGCACAATCTTTGGCTTGATCATTCGGTAGATGAGACCGGGAAACAGCTCAGGCTCGTAGGAGCTGAACATGTGATGACGACTAGCCAAGCCTTCGAGACGGATAGGGAACTTGATGTCGCAAGAACCCTGGTGTGGATTAGCTCCTGCATCTGCAAGACAAGTACCCCGTTCACCGCTTACCACGATATTTTGGATCTTGAAGTCGGTGAACTTCGCGTTGAAGCCGAGCTTCTGAATAATCCTAGCGTATTTCCGGGAGGCAAGACGTGAGTCGTCCTCAGACTTTGCACCAGTGACCACCATCTTGCCAGAAGCGAAGATCAGAGCAGTAGTCTTCGGATCGCGAATCCGCATAATGACGGCCGCGAAACGCTAGGATTCATGTTCAGCATACCATGCAAAAGATGGTATAGCATGGTCAGCAGTACCTTAGGATTGTACTCCGCGTTGCGGGCATGCAGCGCGATCGTCTTGAGATCCAAGCGGCAATCGAGGTTAACCGTGGCAACGATGTTTCTTAGAAAGAACATGCCTTTAAGCCTCAAGGTCAAACAAGAGGCAAAGGCAGGGTCTATACTCACTGCAAGGTTGGCACTATTCCCGACACCCCTTGCTCACCAGGGGTCGCAGCCGGAGTTGTGGGAGTCACCCCATTGCCGTTGGATGTGGCATCCACTCCCTTTTGAAGCTGCTGCCCACTCTGGTATGCACCGTTCGCCTGGGGATTACCATCTTTTTCAGAGGGTGGCGTCAACTCTCCAGCTCCACCTGGGAAGGATAATGAGCCGGGCGAGGTGAAGGCCGTAGCCTGGGTTGCGGTTGAGGGGTGTGTGGTGAGAGTGTCCATTCTCGCGATCGAGTACCTGCGTTAAGGTGGATCCGAATGCAAGATTGGTGGCAGTCGAGTGTTTGACGAGTCGGCAATCTGTGATGGGAAGGTCAGAACGTGAGGTCCTCCGAGACGGGGGAATCGAAGATCGTAGAACAAGGTTCGGCGGGGTAAAATGAGGACGGCACGACGATGGAAATTTCCGCAAAGTCGCCCGTGAGGTGTGAATGATGAGGCTCGTACCGTATGCGGGAGATGAACAATCGAATGTCTCCCCTACAGCCGCGCTGCTCGACTTGACACCCGGTGCCTTCTTTGACACTTATCTCATCAAGCGCAAGGCCTAGCACAGTCGCCAAGCTCAATGTCGATGATCTGATTGTGTCGAGATAGGTTTGTCAAGGTTTGAGGAGAGGTGGATGAGTGATGATAGAGTGAGGTCGCAGTGTGGAAAAGGTCGCTAAATCAGATCGGAAGGATGGACAAGTTTCTCGTCTGAGAGTGTGGAAAGGGCACGTATGATGCGCCTTCCGAATGTTATTATTTTAGAAACTGCGACTGCAACTGTATGTTGAGTATGTGGCGGAGGAAGGTGGTGGAAGGGTATATGGCGGGGAGGGCGGGAGATTTGCCAAGAGAATGGAAAATGGATCGAGGGAAATGCCACTGGCTTTATAGAAGCGGGTGACCCATCAGGCTCCAGCTCACGTGACACGCCGCCCTGGATAGATATGATGGTTTCAGCTTAGTGAATGCAGAAGCCCACCATTAGCGCCAGCGCTAGCTTCGATCGCAGCCGGCGATTCGGCGATAGAGCGGGCCATCGAAAGAAAGGGGACAACGGGGAACGCTCTCATTGGCTTGCCTGGTCCTGAAACCCTTCTTTCGCGATTTGGCGCAAACGGTCACTGGCCGCTTTTACTCATTATTTTCCCCTTGTTCTTTTCGCAAACTATCCCTCATCTACTTTCCATCCACATCCTCATTCCATGTGTGCGCGTTTAACGTTGTCCAAGACCATTGCGCGTCCGCCTCTGTCGTGGTTTCACTTCACCTTTTTTAGATATTTCCATACATAATATTCTGCTATTGTTGTTACAACTTTTCTCAATAAGTGATCAAGGTATTGACTCAGGAAGTTTGTCGAGTTGGACTCGATGGAGAGACCGTATTCACTCGCACTGGTGACAATGTGGATCTATTTCCAGATACTATGTGGACTTCGTGACAGGACTTTCAGTAGTGACGTACCAGTCACGAATTGTGTTGATACTGTTTGGAACCTTTACCCTAGGCAAGCTATTAGAGAGGAAGGTAGATATCTAGGGATAGTCGCTAAATATTGAAGACTCAAGTATCAAAAGCAAATCATTTCAGCTGGTTCAGTTGCCGGAGCGAGTGTATGAAGCGTAGAGAAGAGTGTGGATTGTCATGCATTCACGAGCGACCTGCTATAATGTTACTGTGATGATTCACGCTTCTTGCCCACCATGCGAAGAGATTACGGGCAGTCGCCAAAGCTGTGATCGCGAAAGGTGGCTTTACGCACCTACCGTAGCTGGGAGAGCAAGAGGTAGTGATGTGTGTGGATTGGCAGACTCTCAAGCTATATGCTGGCTTCAGTGGGCGAATGCCAAATCTGATCAAGATATCAGAGCAAGTTAGGGAGAGCAAAAATGCTCTTGACAAAATCTTACTTATTTGTCTCCGTCCATCTCTTTCACGTATGGAGTGAATTGCACCATGAGGTGGGTCAACGTGTCAATGCAATCGGTTGGTAATCTCCGTGAATGCCCTCAGACTCTTCAATGCTGTCCCGCTCTCGACTGCCCAGCGTGCTCTCCTAACACCCTCTTTCCACCGTCCTCCACCAGGGCCTCTTTCTGTAAGCACAGCCCCATCGTCCCCTCCGCCCATCTTACTGCAATCAGCCTCGCAGATGCCACTCACGACCAACATCGCAGCGGCGTTCATCAGTACGACTTGCAATATTGCGAGCTCGTTTTCCCTTAGATTGCCTTCCAGCAGCCGCATCAAAATCTCCGCATTTTCCTTCGGATCTTTCCCACCTCTAATGGAATCCAATGATGGCCGAGTTGGAAAACCGAAATGCAGAGGAGAAAGCCGAAAATGTTCGATCCCAGCCTGCTTGTCATTCAAATGGGCAGCAGATTCGTGAAGCAGCCAGCAATCTGTCTCCCCAGCGCACGAGATCTCGTCCAACCCCTCTCGCCCAGCAACGACCATGGCTTTCCTCATGCTTGGCGCCTTATTGGCGCCAGAGATACGCAATGCTTCAGCAAAAACGGGACCAAGGGCACAATCAGAGACTCCAACCACTCTAGCTTCGACTAATTCTTCTATCGGATGCGCTAGAGGCCCTAGCAAGTTGAAAATGGTGCGGATGCCCATCTCACGCCGTACAGGAGCGGCCAGGCGCATGCCAGGGTGGAAATTCGGTGCAAAGAGAAAGGCATAATTAGATTGTTCATAGATCTGGGGTATGTTGTTGGCGGTAGATGCCGTGAGGTTTGGGGGTTTGGGTAGTATTGATGCTAAGATGTCTGCTGCACCGGATACTGAAGTCTGCGCTTTGTTACCATGTTTGGACATAAGTAGGAAAGACGAAGCGATCAATGACGCCGTGGTAGATATGTTGTAGGTTTTGTGTATGCTGCCCCCAGTGCCAACGATATCACACAACCCACCATTGTATTTGCCCTCATGCCGTGGCTTTATGACAGCTTTGAGTCTGGGTAAGTCCACTGGCAACGCTGCGATTCGCATCTGAGCAGCGCACGCAGCGATAACATCAGGATCTTTATCGCGCAATGAAGTTGTCAGTAATGTTAGAAAAGTGGCTGTTTGAACAGGTGATAGCCGATCTTCTTCAAAGATTAGAGCAAAGCAGGCAGCGATTTCTGCAGCCGTTGCCGGACTCTCATAAAGGTCGGGCTTATGCAGCTTTTTGAGCAGATCTGCTATGGAACTGTAGGTCGAATGTTGGTTTGATCCAGACATATCTACTTGCTCCCGAAGTTGCAAGCTTAATATGTGGTCGATGTTAGACAAAGCAGCATGACCTCCACTCTGAATTTGAATCAAAGGTCATCCCTGTTCAAGGTATTCAGGGTTTGCTGCTTTCCTACTCGATTGTACGGGATCACTGTTCCTACGGAGCGTAAACCCTAAGATCCAGGGAGATTCTATCCCTCAGAGCTCTTCAAAATCTGAGTATTAGTCCGAAGTTGTTGACTGTCTTGTAAGCAGATGGTAGGTCTGGGGCTGTTGCTCTTTCGGCTGGTCCACGAAGGTAAGTGAACTTCAGATATTGGCAGCCTTTTGAGGGATAGCTATGCGATGAAGTGAACTTAATAGTGTGGCCCAAGTGTGGGGTTGCAAAGCGCGCTTCAGCTGTTCTCTACCTTTGGTGCTAGACGTCGAAAGATTGCGGACATTGGAGCAATCCGGAAATTGAAGAGTTTGATACCAAGCCTTGGCGGTGAAGCGCAGGCGAGCGGCTTGTTACCGAGCTTCTACTTTATTAAGGTAAAGTATGTAAAGTATCCCAAGAGTCAGCGGACGAGGGGAGTGCAAGTCAGGGCACGTGGTGAGTTGGTGGCTCTATCCCTCAAGTTCGAATCCAAGGGTCCAGAGAGTCACTTGATCTCCATTGCAGTCATAGAGCCAGCCTCTATGTGCATATATCTTCCGGTTGCAGTACCTTACATATTTACGACATTCGCAGGAAAATGCCAGTAACACACAGATTCCAAGTCCGGAGGAGATGCCTCGAGAGAAATGCATGAACCTGGGATCAAAACAATATCTTCTGGGATGGCCAGAGTTGACCTCAAAAAGCACCGCATTGTCAGCTCTACCAGACTAGAACCAAGAGCATATCAAATTCCGGAGTCATTCCTCTGCTCGTTCATGCTCTCCAGCGCCTAAACGCATACTACCTAAACTGGTAAAGTCTACCAAGGCATTAGGAAGTGAGCAAATCGATTCACTTCCCCGGATGGACGTGCACGGCTGGAATCTTAGGGGTCGAAGGTCAATCTGTATCGAACAATTGACGCATTTCTGCGTGATCGAAGAATCGCTTCGCCATCGAGCCTGCCACCTTGCGTAAAGCACAAGACCTTCTTGAATTGTGCAATAAGATTATCAGCGCCTCTCTCGAGATGACCTCGACTCAGGATGGGGTACAAGCGCCTGGTACATGCATTCGTTAGGAATAGTTTTACTGTGGCCATGTATGTAAGAACCTGTGTCATTACATTGATTCATAGCTACTAAGACATTGTTCATGAACCTTGACACCCATCGTTATCTGAGTCCTCTTCGATTGAAAGCCCTCAAGCCCACAAATGCTAGTACACGACAGATACTCCCGATCGCGAACAGCATCAGCATATCTGATTGGAACCTGTTGAATATGTACCCGGTTTGGTGGGCCGCCTGATCGATCTGGTAGATGTATTCGTACGGCACCACATTCTCCGTGAAATACCCCTCAGATAACCACGTTCCCGGCGACGATCGCCAAAGCCATGTCATATGCCATCCTCGAACGGTTTCTAACGAGGGACTAGTCCCACTGATGATGCCGACCACAAGGCTGGCCATTGTTGCTATCAGAGGACCATCTTCACGGCGAGTGATCATTGAGATGCAGGAGGCTAGACCGTAGATACAGTAAAAGTAGAGGAGATTGGCAACAAACGCAGCGCCCCATGAGATTTTGGGGGTGGCGAGGAGCATGAAAAAGGCTGTAAAGTGGAAGTTCGCGAGGACCATGCGCGGGATAGTGGACAGCACTTTGCCGATGTAATAGGCGAATCTGTTGTGGCCTGATGAAGCTTCCCTCATGTAAATGAGCTTTTCTTCACCGAAGATCTTCACGCCAGGTGAGCTTGCCGTCAAACCGACAGCCAAGCCTACGAGTAGCGACATCTCCGGTACGGAGCTGAAGTCCGCGGCTGACGACAGCAGCTCGTAAGGATGCTGGAACATGCCATTGAAATTAAGACCGTCCTCACTCACGAAGGCTAGGCCGATGAGGAGACCAGCTAAAGCAGCAACCCCGATTTCGAAATAGAAGCTGGACTTCCGCCGGTATTGCTGGAGGAGGGCTCGGCAAAGGCAGAAGTAAATTTGACGGTACCAGGGAGCTCCACGCATCTTCACTGTCTTGTTTAAGGCGGCCGTCTCGACGGTTGATGGGATGTCCACAGAATTAGCCCTCTTTATGGTGTCTTGTCGATGCTTCCAGTAGTCAATCAATTGAGAGATGCCAGTGTCTCCAGATTTCTTGTATAGATGACCTTCGCCCGCGATAATGTCCATGATCGTGTCCGCGGGATTAGAGTTCTTGGGAAAGCTATATCCACATTGTTCAAAGTACGCTTGAACCTCGTGCTCTTTGCCAGAATAAATCACTCGGCCTGCGCCCATCAGATGTATGAAATCTAGCGCCTCAAAAATCTCGTGACGTGGCTGATGAATGATAGTGACGATGGTGATACCTAGGCGGGATAGCGCTTTTAAAGTCATCATGATCGAAGAGGCAGAGGTAGCATCTAATCCAGATGTTGGCTCGTCAAGGAACAGGGCCATAGGAGCAGCGGCCAGTTCTATCCCGATGCTGACACGCTTACGCTCCCCACCAGAGATCACAGGTGCAGCTGGGCTTCCCACCAGTGAGTCTTTGATATGGTACAAGTGGAGACATCGAAGTAGAATGTCAACATGTTCCTGTATGTCGTGGTCTTTCCAATCCGATGGCAATCGAACGCGAGCCGAATGCAGGATGTTTTCGCGGACCGTCAATTCGGGCAAGACTATGTCGTCTTGTGGGACATATCCAATAATCTTTTTGTACTTGGAGATAACACCAGGGCTTCCATTGACCTTGGTGACGCCTCTAGTATGTGACTGTTTGCCCATAAGTACATTGACGAATCTAGAACAGATCAGAGTTAGCGTTACTCTTCAACGACTGGGTTTAGAATTGAAATTGGAATTCTCCCCAAATCGAATATGAATGTCGTTTGTGAGCAACATGACTACGGAATACGTACGTTGATTTCCCAGCGCCTGAGGCCCCCATGACACCCCATAAAGTCCCACTCCTGATCTGTCCTGACACCTCTGATAGAACGGGCTTGGTACTCTTCCTTGGCTGGAATCTGAGATTATCAAAATCAAATGAAAGACCGAAATTCGAAGCAAGCGTACATCTAGACAGCGACTTTACAAATTGCTGGATGTCTGGATCTGGTTTCTCGTCTTTGGAAAACTTGTCTTCGTCTCCTTCAAAAGCATATTCATTGTCCATTGTTGCGAGAAAACCTGTAGGCGACCTCCTAACCACTGAAATTCTAGACTCCAGCTGTATCTCATCATCAGGAAGGCTATGGAATTGCGGGCTTTGAGCAAAGGTGAGTGCCTTCTTCAAGGATCGGAACCCGTCGGTTCGGCTGCGCCTTCGATTTCGAGAGATTTTCCGTTTCCCAGCAAAAGTCTTCGCTGCAAAGACTAGAGAGACGGCTAGTACATCGATGAGAAATAACAGCGCAAGCGGTAATAGCGATCTGTCGATGTAAGTACCCTTGGGACATATTGAGCCGAACGTGCATTTGGAAGCCTTGTATGACCCTTGCGGGCAAAAGCTTCCGCTGGGACAGAGAATCTGCTCTTTCCCGGGAGGCGGGCAATAGAAGCCTTGCCGACATATAACAGGCTCCAGCGGACCCATGGGAGGGGTTGTACGTCCTGCTAATCTAGCCTCCTGGGCTTTGGGGAAAGGGGGGCAGTATGTCGGTAGCATGGTGTGAGTATTATTCTGGCCTATCAAATGTGGACATCAGCATTTTCATGTCATCCTCATCACTCCCAGCGGTCTCTACTCACAGAAGAATCCAAGGTTGCAGCCTGTGACATTCCATTCCGTGGCATTTTGAATGACCAATGGCAACGTTCCTGGTTGCCAACATGGATTATCTTGCCCTGATGCGAGTGCAGCCATGTCTTTATAGAAGGCACTCGAAGCCTGAATGGTTTTGAAGTCAGCGACGTTCCATCAAAGGTGGAGCTTGTGTCATAAGACAGGTCTTACGACTCGCGATTAGGTCAAATGAGAGGCAAGAATTGACCCGGAACATAGCTCACCTGCGTTGCATTTTGACCAGTGCAAGACAGATCTTGGGCATTTCCAAGCCCACCGTCGGCTGGAAAAGTCGACCACTGATCGTTCTGGATCTCGTATGCTGTCCCTGTATCCGGGGGATTACTGTCCGAATTTCCTGGTAGATTCAACGAGGTTCTGTCCTCTTCATTGACAGCGTAGAACCATTTTCCCTCCTGGCCTTGGTATATGCTTTCTGTCGCATTCGCAAGACATCGCCAAGCCGCTTTATCGAGCTGTTCTTGCAAAGCACACCCACAGGCGCCAGTATCAATGAAGAATGGTCCTCTGGGTTGATTAGTGATTAATGCGGACGAGAATGCACTTGATCCCGCGGCAGCCATGACGAAGGAAATGCTTTACAGGACTTCAAAAGATATATTTGCAACATTGATGGGTGAATCAGAGTGGGGAGGGATCCTGCTGTTATTGCCTTGAGCCGTGGTGGCTTAGTGTTGGAAGGATGCAGCTCCATCTTGTTACCGTTAATCATCTGCATTGCGGGATTCGTGAGGGTAGTGAGAGTTTCAGACGGTCGTGGCTGAGTAGAGGATGCGCACCCTGACTAGCCTCATTCTCAAGATAGATAGCTTAGAGCTGTGCCGTGTCACGTTTCAAGTTTCCACCACTGTTTTGGATGCAGGACATATCTGAAGAAAATGGTGTCGCAATTGATGGCTAATGCAACCATCAGAACTTGATGTTGTTGCAATTGTAACCGTGGAATACCATATAAATGATTGACAGTGAATATGAGGACATAACGCCAGGACTCGGCAGGATCATTCCCCTGAGACGCGATATTCTCACAACGTTACAGTATCAACCACAGGCCTTGGTTACTCGGATCGCAATCAGAGATAATTTCCCAAATTGGATGGCTGAGGGGCCAGGGGAGTTGGATCTACTGCGGTAGGGCTGACCTGAGCGCTAGTCCTAGCTGGGGCACCGTGGGCTAAATTGGTCTCAACTTGAAGATTTCCATGTCCGTGAGCTCCAGGATATCCTTGTCATCATGCATATTCTCCTTATCAATGATGACGGACCACCATCGTAAGTCACTGTCTCCCAAAAGGTTCTTCCGCAATACTCTTAACCGGGTACAAGTAACCAGTCATCACCATACGTCCATGCGTTTTTCGACAATCTACAGAAAGCTGGTCACCAAGTATCAGTGATCCTGCCGCATGAGCAGCGTTCGTGGATCGGCAAGGCCCACTTCGTTGGACAATTGACTAGACCTACGTATTTTCGTCCAGGCACTGTTCATAAAGACGATGGTACCACTCATCCCAGGCCACTGCCGTCCAACCAAGACGGCGAGGAATGGATACTCGTAAATGGGACCCCAGCAACTTGTGCTCAGCTTGGTCTCCACCATTTCTTTCAGGATCGACTCCCTATCGACTTGGTTGTCTCAGGGCCTAATTATGGCAGAAATTCTACTTCTTTGTTCAGTCTGTCCAGTGGAACAATCGGCGGGGCCATGGAGGCTGCTGTCTGTCAGAAGAAAGCTATTGCTCTCTCTTTTGCTTTTTGGAGTAGGGACCACGACCCTGAATTGATCGCTGGAGCGTGCCGTCATTCTGTCAAGCTCATTGAGCATCTGTATAAGAATTGGGGTTCCGATGTTGATTTGTATTCGTGTAACGTCCCTGTCGTGGCCAACGTCGAGCACAATAAGACAGTGATAACCCATGCTCTACAAAATTATTGGACCTCGGGTTCCTCGTTTGAAGAGGTTGAAGCTACCGAGAACGATGAAAACCCCGAGACTCGAGAGAAGGAAATCCGGGAGAGCGGCGACGATGCACGTGCAAATGAAAGGCCGACAGGGCACAGGCATCGCCACTTCAAGTGGGCACCAAAGTTTGGAGATATCCAAAAATCGATCGATGGGAGTCCAGCGGGCAATGACGGTTGGGCCATTGCTCAAGGATATACCAGGTCAGTATCTTGCTGCATCGATCGAACGAATGGTACTGATGGTCTCATAGTGTCACTCCTCTGAAAGCCAATTACATGCATGCTTCAGATATTCCGTTGGGGGAACTAAAGTTGTGAGTAAGACACAACGTACCTAAGAAGTCGTATGAATCAAAGGTGCATAATTACCTGAATTGAATACTCCACATGACAATGCGGCTGTCGGGATGTCCTTCTAGCCTGCCCCCTTCCTACGAACGAAGCTCAACATGCCATACATCATCCTTAGCGTTTTCTTTGATAACATCTATTGTGATCCATCAACGTTATTAGTCATGCCAGCCGTTCTCAAGACTGCTAACAACATCAATGCTCAGGTCTCCCTCCACTTCTCCCTCTTCGCCCCGTATTATCCACACCATCATCGACGCAGATCCCTACGTCCTTCCTCTCATCCACGCCGCACTCTCACATCAATTACCCAAAGACTCATACAAGTATATCACATCATCAACCCAGCTGCCGACTTCTGACGAGCGCCTGCTCCAGATCACACCATATGAGTCCCTTGACTTCACCCATCACCATTCGCATTCAACAACTTCACTTGCAAACAGCTATATTATTCGCAAAGCACTAATCCGCAAGCACTACCTCCACAACACGATCACAAGCTGGTGGAGCAAACATCCAGACGATCGAAATCTGAAAGGCCATGTACCGCTGACGGTAGCCTTCGAACTTGACTACGCAGAGTTTCTCGATGAAGCACTGCTAGAATGTTGGGAATTGCACGAGAGCTTTGCGGAAGCGCAAAGAGAGTGGTGGGTCCTGAAGCCTGGAATGAGTGATCAAGGCCAGGGTATCAAGCTATTCAGCAGCGAGGAAGAATTAAAAGCCATATTCGAGGCATGGGAACAGCAGAATTGTTCGAGTGATGACGAAGGTGACACGGAGACGCCGCCAACTATCAATGGACAGAATGTGATAGGTGCAGGGACGATGACTTCCCAGCTCCGCCATTTCGTTGCGCAAAGGTATATCCAACAGCCTCTACTTTTGCCAGCTCACGGAAATCGGAAGTTCCACCTCCGCAGCTACGTTCTAGCAGTCGGCGCACTGCGGGTATATGTCTATAGAGGAATGCTTGCACTCTTCGCACCATTGCCATACTCCGCCCCTGATAATGTTGCATCAAACACGACTTCTACCGACTTGATCTATTCGATAGATGACCGTGTCCATCTCACCAATACCTGCCTGCAACACGACAGTCCCGAAGGCAGCGTGGTCAGCTTCTGGGATTTGCAAGCAAGCTCCAAGCTTCCAGGAAATTGGAAGGAATCAGTGTTCGACCAAATATGCGCGGCAACAGGCACCCTCTTCGAAGCCGCAGCGAGGGAACAGATGATCCATTTCCAAACGCTGGAGAACTCATTCGAGATTTTTGGTGTAGACTGGATGGTCGACGAGGTGAGCACTTCGTGGCTGTTGGAAGTGAATGCCTTCCCAGATTTCAAGCAGAGTGGTGAGGGACTGAAGGAAGTTGTGCAGGGCTTGTGGGAAGCTGTGATCGGTATCGCTGTGAGAGGGTTCTTTGGTCTCACCGTCAAAGAGACTGAGGGGGCCGAAGAAGAGCAATTCGGTGTGAAGAAGGTACTGGATGTGGATCTGGGGAGAAGGTGATTGGTTTGCAAGACTTATCCGACATCCTTGTAGGGAGTTGGACTGCTCATAACTTCCAAAGACAGTCTTTCCACAATCATCTCTTCTTGGCCACATTGCTTTTACCAAAAAAGTCGCTCATTTTCTTCATGCCCTTTGTGTCGACTTTCTTCAGATCCCTGATTCCCCTAGTCTCGCCAGCTTTTTTCTTCTTATCTTCTTCCTCCTTACGCCTCTTCGTCTCTGCTCTTGTTTCCACGGCGTCGTCTTCCTCGTACATACTCCTCTTCCGACTGAAGTCACCTAAAGAGCGAGCGGCGAGAGCTTCGGCTCGCATTTTCGCAAGATTTGCGAGTCGCTCGTCAAGGGGAGAGAAATTTATGGGACTTCTATCGGATCCGAGAATCGTGTTCAGAATGATGGCGAGAGTTGGGGGAATGTACGCTGAGATCATGTATAAGAGGGCGGTTCGGAGGCGTAGGAGGTGTGACAATTCGCTGTTGTCAACCGCTGGAGTGAGATCATCGGGTATTGTTACTTCTGTGCTGACAGAAGCGGTCGACACAGACGTTGCAGTACTTCCTTGCGAGTCCGCAGCATCAGAAGGTGGTGTGACTGAGGGAAGCGCATCACTCTGAGATGCATTGGTCTCTGACATTGAGCTATCCTCGTGCTTAACCACCATTATGGGTGTATCCAGCGCCTTGCGGATGAACCTCTCTTCCATACTTGCTGGGAGCCCCTTTTCAACCATCTTCTTTGCTTTGAGTACTAGTTCACCGAGGAGTTTGTCTTCACTCAGGCGATACATCTTCTCACCTCCAGCATCCACGGAATCGCATATCGCTTGCAACCTCTCCTCCATCGCGACTCGAGCTGTCGCATGATGTGAGATCTGGTTCAAATGCCGTGCCTTGTCGGCGAGCTTTTCTATAAGTTCATCGGCAGAAAGAAAAAGTCCTTTCGAAGAAGACTTGGCTGCTGCTGTGTTGGTGAGCGAGGGAAGTAGGAGGAACATATAGTCAATGGGTGTCGCAATTAGCATTTCTGCATTCTTTAGGACGTATCCGTCGGAAATTGGCTTTGCACCGGAGTCTTGCGATTTATTGGGCGTAGCAGCCTCAGAATATTTAACATTCAGATCCTGCCTTTTTGAGATTGAGGCTTCAGAATTTCTAGACCTAGCCTTCCCCGGTATATGTGGTGCTCGACCAGCTATGAGCCAACTCCGATACACATGTTTTGGTGCCGCTATCCTCGTAAACTCGTAGAGCCCCTTCTCAGGGTCGAAATAGTATCGACTTGGGTTGCAGGTTCGAGGATGTGCAAGGGTACATATCCGGGCTTCTGGGGACGGATCTTCGGGGAGGATGAGGAGCTTGGGAGGACCACTGGCCGGAAGCATTGTCCAGACTTCAGTGAATGCTATCAATTGACGCACATATATTCAACAAGTCTTCTATCGGAAGAGCGACGCACGCTCGATCTAATCAAATCAGACGAAGACGCGTCGGAGGCGTGACAGACGCGCCAAGCGCGTATCACAACGGCTTTTCTGAGGAGCGCTTGGGTTGCAAACAAGTAGGAATTATTATTGTTTAAAGAGCATAATTCTCATCGATGCCTGCCTATTGATAGGCAGTGTCCTGGCTCAATGCTCAAAATTTGCATGAAGAAGGCGTAGTGCTATGCTGAGAATCGTCACCAATTGCCTAGTACCTATTTATGTCTACCGGTGTGTCAGCATTCGAAGCTGATGGGCACTATAGCTAATACTTCAGAAGGCCACTTGGAGCCGAAATGGCCGCCTCGGTCGCCCCATGAAGCCCTTTTGAGCTCTCCATCTGGCCGGCAGAAGCTTCGCCACTACCGTGATCGAACATCCCCATCACCGTTGCCTTTGAAGAGACCCTCTATCGCTCGCGTTAGTGGTCAATTGCAACAGGAATCAGGAGATCAAGACATCTTGGGGGCAAATGACGAAGAAGACGAAGAAACGCTGCAGCTGCAATTGGCAGCGATTGAAGCAAAACTCAAGCTCAAGAAGCTTCGTGAAAAGAAGAAGACTGTCTCAACTACCTCCGATTCGGGCAAGGGCATTCAAAGAAGCATCAGGGCAGCAGGAAAGGAAAATCATCGGACTACATCTCAGAAAGTGTACAGCTCGGATCTACCAGAATTGAAGAAAGCCAAAGCCTCAGTGGAAGTCCAAATACCTGTGTCGCCGCATCGAAAACATGTTGTCGCCGAAGAAGCTAAATCGCCTGGTCGGGTTCTCTTAGGCATTGACAAAGGATTGAAGGGCAGGAATATATCATTGCGCAGGCCAGCTGGGGAGACCTCAAAGGACGATGATCCATTTCTGACTACATTACCTCCTAGCGGTACCACTCGGCCTCCTGGCTTCGGTCGAAGCCCCGTCCCAACGCAGTATCAATCGGACAGACCAAAGTCCTTTAGCGAAAAGATTGCAGAGACTCGGCAGCGAGATAAAGCGCAGAAGGAGAGAGCGGACAAGCTACGAAGGCAAAGGAGTACAGGCTTCGGTGCCAATCAACAAGAAATTGAAGCATTTCATAGCGCTGCTGAGGAAAGATCTACGAGTATCGAACGTCGACAAAAATTGGATAGCAGATCCGGTATAGGTGAGTTCTCGAGGGATGACATTATTAAAGCCGCCAACAAGGCGAACGAAGGGTTGGTACACCGAAGCAACACCAGCGCCGGCATACGTCGTGCGCGAGCCACACCTTCCTCCGACATATGGACGAATCCCAATGCTCCTCCAGAAGCTCCGTCGGCGCCTAAGGCGACATCCGAGGTGGCGAAGAAGCGATCACGTTCACTATCACCACCTTCCAAGGCTACAGACCTACCCTCGAGAGCTATAAATTTCGAAGCATCCGATCCGCTGTTCGAGCCCTTCTCATCCTTCCATCTCTCCAAGCGCCTCCTTCCGCACGATTTTCTGACACGTATCCTTGCCGAAAAGCACTTATTCTTGCTTCCCGATCTGCTTAGCGCCGTCAAGTCTCCTAGTTTCACTCTGCCAGACCTACCCGAACCAGATCATGTAGTCCTCGCTATCATTGCATCTAAGTCGTCGCCAATGGCTCACAAGGGCGCCCACAAATCTACCAATGCTGATATAAGTTCAGTTCAAGAAGCAGCTGAGAGCGAGCAGAATACCAATGGCAAATACATGGCCTTGACACTGACGGATCTGAAATGGACGGTCGATCTGTTCCTCTTTTCTACCGGATATACGCGATTCCGAAAGCTTACTCCGGGGACTGTGGTCGCTCTACTGAACCCAGATATCATGCCCCCACTGCCTGGAAAGGCAGACACAGGCCGATTTAGCCTCAAACTTTCATCGAGTGATGACACTGTGCTCGAGATTGGCACCAGCAGAAACCTAGGTTGGTGCAAGAGTGTCCGCAAAGACGGCAAGCAATGCGACAGCTGGGTTGATAAGAGACATACCGAATTTTGTGAGTTCCATGTAGATGTTGTGATTGAACGTACACGACGAGGACGGATGGAGGTCCAAGGGATGAGTGCGCCATTTGCGCCTGGCGGTAAGAAAGGTGGGAGGACAGGTTACTTCGGCGACAAGAGGCGAGGGCAGAAGCCGGCGAAAGAGGACGGATTCATTAGGGAAGGGCCTCAGTACGATCGTGGTAGTAGATCACAATACTTCGTGGGGCCTTCCATCCCCGGACAAACTGCAGCGCAGCTCTTGGACGCAGAAGGCGCAACAGATCGATACGGCAGTAAGGAGGACAGAGTCAGGAAACGCATTGCCGAACGGGAGAGAGAAAACGAAATCGCAAGGAAATTGGGTGAAGGTGGTAACGGTGCGGGGAGTGAGTATCTTCGTCTGAAGCAGGGCTTGGGAGCAGCGAAAGGGACTGCAGAGCCAGAAGCAGTTGATCCTGTGGACGCAGCCTCTCTGGGTCTGCTGGGAAACAAAGCTAGGAGTGTCCACTTAAGTCCAGTCAGGAAGAGAAAGGCGAGCGAGCCGAATATCGGAGGGTCGAGGAAGAAAACGCGCTTTGTGACTGAAGCTGGAATCAAAGAGGCTGGGCGGGAGGGTTTTGGGGGAGAAGTTGGGCTACGATACAGGGATACTGCAGACGACGATGATGAGTTGGAGGTAGTGTGAGCTAAATCCCTATGGATAGGTTCTGCGATTCCACGATCAGACTATCTGCAGGGTATTCCAAACACCGCAAGGACGCTCCGTACAACATCGTTCTGTTCTCCTCAATACTGTAGCACGCGCCGTCGGGCGATGCTGAAGTCGACACTAACATCGCTAGCCGCACGCCAAGAAACTAGGGCTGTGTGGGGAAGCGTGCTTGACCAAGGTGCCGTGCGAGGCATAAAATCACATTGAAAACCCGATTCTATTTTTTCAAAACGAGGATTGGGGCCTTACCCAGCAGAGACTGAGTGATCTCTGGTAGGATCTCTGAGATACGGCGCTCTACAGTGACGGCCCTAGCCCTGATGGTGACCAAAGGCTACTATGCCTGCAAATACCATGAATGATCCAGTACCCGTCGTGGAAGACATTGATGAAATATATCCTCAAGATGCCCTCAAAGCTCAGAAAGAAAGGTTTGAACATCTGCGGAAAAGATTTTCGGAGATCTATGGCGGCAGATCTCCTCAATTCGTTGCTCGGAGTCCTGGGCGGGTCAATCTTATTGGAGAACATATCGACTACTCGCTCTATGAAGTCCTTCCCATGGCAATAGCAGCAGATGTACTAATTGCTGTGAGGGTCATATCTCAAAGTACCGCCGGAGACGAGATCAAGATCCACGTATCTAACGTCAATGCCCAAAAGTTTAAGGATGGCGAATTCTCTGTTCCGCGACATGGTAATATTGAGATCGACGCGTCGACCCTGCAATGGACCAACTATTTCAAAGCCGGATTCAGAGGTGCCGTTGGTCTGCTTCAGAAGGACAATGCCGAATCCTCTCCCAGCGGCATGGAAGTCCTCGTAGATGGTACCGTCCCAGCTGGCGGTGGCCTATCGAGCAGCGCAGCCTTCGTCTGCGCCAGTGCATTAGCGACTCTTCGGGCTAACGGCTTAGAGAAGGTACCAAAGAAGGAATTGGTCGAGCTTGCCATTGTGTCAGAACGTTCTGTTGGCGTCAACTCAGGAGGCATGGATCAGGCAGCGTCTGTTTTTTCCGTCCGTGGCGATGCAGTCAGTATCAAGTTCTCGCCGGAGCTACACGCGGAGGCGCTCCCTTTCCCAAAGACAGAACCACCAATCACCTTCATGATTGCGCAAAGCTTTATCGCTGCAGATAAGCATGTTGCAGCGCCTGAACAGTACAATTTCCGCGTAGTTGAGTGTACACTGGCAGCGGAGGTTTTAGCTGCTAAGCTGAAGCTGAAGCTCAAAGCTGACTCCAGCCCGCTGAAAAGCAGTCTGCGTGGGTTTCAAACGGCATACTTTGATTCTTCTAAAGATGGTAACGAAAGTGACCCAGAAGAACAAATCAAGATCATGATATCACTAAGCCAGGATGTCCTTGACAAGTCAGAAGGATATGATCGGGAGGAAATCGCCTCTTCCCTAAATATGTCAACATCTGCCCTTGAGGAAAGATACATGAAGAAGTTTCCCGTCCGCGGAGAGCGATTTTACCTTCGTCAACGGGCACAACACGTCTTCACTGAGGCCCTACGTGTACAAGCCTTTAAAACACTATTACAGTCTCCACCTCCGGATGCAAGCACGACGCTACTTCCGAAGCTTGGGGCCATTTTGAACGAAAGCCATGCTTCAAGCCGTGATGTATACGTACATAGCTGCCCCGAGATTGACCAAATGTGCGATATTGCTCTTAAAGCGGGCTCATATGGTGGTCGAGTGACTGGAGCGGGATGGGGTGGCTGTTCAGTACATCTAGTGCCTAAGGACAAGGTTGAGGCCGTCAAGGCTGCATGGGAGGAGAAGTACTACCGCAAGCTGGAGCCAAACATCACAGATGAAAAGTTGGCCGAGGCTGTGGTTGTCAGTGAGCCAGGCCATGGGGCGATGTTGTAAGTCCTGTCGACAAAGACTCCAATTTCATGAACAATATCACTAATAGACACTCAAGGGTTGACTTAAGTTGAGATTGGTCAGCGATGTTTTGCCAGGTGCAACTAGGGGTCAAGGCTCGACAGCATACTCGATCGCCAGCCCCACCTAACATTATTGCTGCTTTCAAGGCGGGACCAAGCACAGCGAGTAGTCTGCTTCATCACCAACAACGATTCAGCCAGGCACATAATCAACAATCCCGCAGCAGTCCACTGCAAAGGTATCCTCTATCGATCCTCCTAACATTGCCGTCGCAGCTCTTGACTTTGGCATAACCTATCATCGCCAGTGCCACGGTTCCTAAAGCGCACAGTCATCGTCAGATGTACCGCAGGATGTCTTAGGCGTCAACTGTAAAGGGGCTTGTCGCTTCGATGCAGCATTCATGATGACTCAACTTGCGGCCACAAAGAATTACAGCCAGCGAAGCCAACCTGTAACATTTGGCGCTGTATAGTAAATATAAAAACATTTGGCAAATGCCGAGGATAGAGATAACCACAGCTAAACTCGATATGACACCACAAACTTGCCAATCCAGAATCCATCTACCTGATCGTTGCGTTCTGATCCCACTCATACCCTCAGCACCCACTGATCTCTACGATCACAAAACCTACTGACAATCCAACCATCAGACCTGCATACGCTTCTACACAAAATGCCGCCTGCTTAGAAATTGTTATTGAACCAAGATCTCCAATCCACACCTCCACAAAAGACCAATCACATCCCATCCTTCTGCCTGCATTCTAAAACTACGAATTGCTAATTTCACGCAATTGCTTCTCAAACAAAAAATATACTCAAATATGGCATCACACCACAGCCCAAGATCCCACATGAAGCAGGATCTAATCACAATCCTACCCATAAATTTCGTTACCATCCTCTTGCAGCACCCCTAAGAAGCAACACAAGTCGCAGAGGGGAGATTAACTACCATTTTCTATGGAGTACGATTGGGGTCCTCCCTTCCCCTTCACAGTTGGGGAAATAGGAAATGATAGAACTCCTCACAAAATCGATACGAATGGATTGTTTCGTCAGCGCGAACGCGAGCTCTTCTTTCGATTTGGTTATGGAAGATATGGTTGAGATTGTCAGACGCGGTTGTTGCGATATGGTGAATGAGTGATACGCAAATGATTTGGGTGCAGACTTACGAGTAATATAACTCCTGGGCTGTTCTTTTCAGGGGTGTTGTATTTGCACTTGGCAAGGAAGTACCTCAGAATATGGATGGTTTGCATTCACAACGAAGTGTGGAATCGTGAATGATCGCGATTGCGTTTGTTCAGCAATTGGCAATATCAGAAATTTGACGGATTCAGTTGTTCAGAAGTCGAGTTATTTTTGTCAAATTGTAAGTGCATTCCTGGATTCTCGCCAAGCAAACAAAACCCCATCTCACCCCTTTCTGGGAGACCCAAACGCCGCTCTGGCTTGCAAGCATTCGTATTGACTTAGTCGTAGCATGCGAATTATCGTCCTTCCAACTGGGGCATTCTGTCTCAACTTCAATACCCCATATCGATCTTCTTCCCATAGATTTTCTCCGCCAATAATCTCAACTTCATCGGCATGACGTTGTCGCCATAGTGCTTTATCACATCCACCTTTTCCACCGCGCTATTGATGTCGGACCACTGCGTGCTATCCACCGCCAACCTCTCACACGCCATTCTCTTCTCCCGCTTCCACCATTTCGGCAACAACCCCGCCCTCTTCTCCGCCAGATCCAGGAACTCTTTGAAATCGGGTAGTGGGTCTTCTTCATTGTACAAGCCACGAGGGTCCCCTGCGAACTTGTAGTCGTCTTCGACACGCATGCGATAGCAGTCGATGAGCTGGGTGTAGGCCTCTTTCTCGGGGAACTTGTGCAGGTAGTTGTCCGGCGCAAGATCCTGGAAGAAGTCTCCCGCTTCCTTTGGCATGGCGTCGAAGTTCGTGGTCGCTTTTGGCTTGTTCTGTTGCGTGGCCGCGCAGCTCTTTTTGTGTGCTTTCCAATCCGCGACCTGGCATCCGCGAGAGCAGTATGACTCGGACTGGCATTTGGCGCAGCGCTTTAGGGGAATGGAGAGCTCAGACTGGGCCTTTTTGCACTTGGCACAGGCTTTGGTGGCAGGGTCCTGGGCCTCTTTCGCTGCTTGACGTTGGGCGGTCGTTGTAGGCTCATGCCCAATGTGGGAGGACATGTCAATGACCGTGGAGTCCATGGTTGAGACTGGCAGTGGCGATAGTGGCTCGAACCGATACTGATGAATTAGAGGTGGGGTGTTGTTAAGGACAGGCGGTGACAAAGATGCCTCAAATGGGGCATACTGAGGGGTATTCCACAAATAAATAGAACGGCAAACACTTATCCCTGTTCTTCTGGTTGATAAGGCAACTTGCAGATTACATACCTCAGTAACAGCTCAGACAGCCTCTTTGGATACGTCAATAATTCCGTTTAGTGGGATCCAAGTCTGACCAAATGTTGAGTTGCCGCATTTGTTAGCATCCAGGCTGAATTGAGGTTTTAAGTTCTCTATTGCAAGAGAGGTCGAAAGACTGCATACGAAATCTCACCGCGGTACACGATATTTGTACTTTGAGCGGTAACGCGCATCTTCGGTAACATTACCACTATGGCTGCTCTTTTTTCCTCGTAGCAAATCTGCAGCTTGTGCTGATGGCTTGTCATAGGCATCTTCGCGCGTCAGATCGTCATTGACTCTCCGTTGGGTATATTGAAACGCACATAGACCACAGTGGACCCTTCTAGTCCACTGCAACATCCTGGACCCTAACCAGGCCACTACCCCAGCCCACGGCTAACCATCCTCCACAGCTCACATTAGGATTCCAAGCGAGGGCCGTGACGGCGGTTTCATCTTCAAAGATAGTGCTGGTGGGAACGGTCTCCTTCAACTTGCCAACTTTGTCCTTTGGTCCTAACCAGACCCTGTCAGGAAGATAACCTTCTGTGATGCGACTTATTTCTTGCCGCTTCCGTCCTCCGGCCTCGCCTGCTTGCTCAGTGGGCCGCCACTCATGCTTGAAGATGCACTGTTGATAGACTATTACCCTTTTGTTGCCCAAGATCTTGCTTTGGGGATTGGTAATGATGACACTGCCATCCGCGCCGCCTGCCGCCACGCTTGAATGACATCTCCCCGCATCTACAATTCCTGGTCCGGGACCTGGCGGTCCGGGCAATTTCGCAAAGGCAACACTAGCATAGAAACATCTTAGTCCCGACATTCTTACTGTTTGGCTGCCCTCCTCGGCCCACACCGCTGCTAGTATTGAGTCGCAATAGGCCAAGGTTGACGGAGGTGTGTAGGTACGAGTGGAGAGGACGTAATCTATTGTCGGTGCTAGTAGCGATGTCAGACGTAGATACCCGGACAAAGATGAGGACATTAGCAGGGAAGGATGGGTCGGATAAGCACTGGCAAGTGCCAATATATACGTTGAGTGCAGCGGAATAGACAGCCATGGAGTGGGATCTATCCTTTGCTGTCCACCATTTTCTCGACGGGCACCGTCATGGAGTATCTCCGAAGACTCAGGATTCCCTTCTGGACAAATGTCATATATGGCAAGATGTCCGCTAGAGTCGCCAATCGCAAGGTCCGTAGCAGACAACCAGGTAAGACAGGTGCTCAAATTACCAGGGAGTGGACTTGCTTCGAACGCTGCGCTGGTGTATCTACGGGCTTGCAACAATGTTGAGGATTCTTCATTGTCTTCGAGCTGAACGTCTAATACTCTCACAAAACCGTCGGAAAAAACTGCAGCAAGCAAGCCGACGAAGGTCCGAGACAGAATGGACCCTGCGGAGGTGGCCGGATCCCTTGTAATCTTGGGCACTGGACACCATTTCATTTGCTTGATCTCTCCCCAATCGGTACAAAGGACGGCTCGAATAGAAGGCTTCTCGATACTGACTTCATCTATGGACGTAGGGATTGTCCATATCTGAATGGCTGATGGGCCAGCCGAGGGTGTAAAGGCCGGCGGCTCTTTTAGAAGATGTTCAGACCCTGTTAAATTGATAGTTGCTAACGCAAGATACTGCATACTCTGGTCGTGATTCGGGGCCCAGTCAAGACACTTGACGCGCCCGCCGACATTCAGCATCCAGCCATGTCTTTGTCGCTTCGGCACTGGTTCTGAACTCCCAGGAACTTTCCATGCTTGATTCAGACACAAACTTTGTGAATGTGCCAAACCGAATTTAGTCTGGCTTCCGTATGGGCCCATCACAACATCGCGGTCGCTCGCTGTCGATCCTGGGTAGTTGACAGCCTCGCCGGGCGTTAGACATTGCACGCTTTGCCTCTCTTCAAACAACTCACGGCCTCCGTGGTCGTAGTACCACTCCCAACCTACCGTTGCTTCCATCTGCCGCTTCTCCGCTGTATGAGAAAAGCCGTGGCGCAGCTGGCTTCTCCGCGGTAGAATCGGGTCAGCAGCCCATTGATCTGTTGATTTGACGAAATGAAAAATATCTTCTTTACCTTCACCCGTGAAGACACTGGCGAGATTCCGCGCTAGATCCTTCCGCAGCGGATTCTCAGGCATACCTCGAGAACGCGAATTAGTTTCTACAGATACACGATCCTTAGCCTTGCGTCGGCCGGTTTGGGGGACACCTGGGGATCCGCGATCTGAGCTTGCGTACGATTGCGCATCTTCATATTCCTCGACTGGTGTCAGTATCCCAGAGCCCTCAGAGACGTCTTCCGCGTGAGAATCGTCGTCATCTTCTTGCTCATCGGCTAGCTGATCGACAGGAAAATCATCGCTATCATCCTGCAGAAGCTGCCGTTGTAGTATCTCTTCGTCTTCAGAATCAGAGCTTAAGACAGCATTGAGCACTTCAAATCCATCATTCAAATATTTCCTATTAGGAATTCGCTGTCTTCCAGACTTGCGCGCTGGGGTGACTTTACTCATATTGGAAGATGCAAGGATGGAAAGCGCTTCAGAAAAGAGCACCCAATGCGCACATGCCCAGTGGTGAATAGACACATTGGACGTTAGCAGACGACGTTTCGATTGAGGCAATATTCATGTAGAAAGCCACGAGCGTTCCATGACTTTGATTTGAACGCTAAGCCGGCCTTGGCAAGCGCGCGGCTGGGCTGCATGACAGCTCCGCCTCTTACATACTCGGCATGCTCATCGTTCATCGCCCGTCACCATTGCCTCTGACCCATCTCACGGCTTGACGACTTCTACGCTCCTTCGTTCTTGAAAATGGCTGCCCAGCCTTCTCAGCGCTTTGTATCTCAGCAGTCCACCCAGCGTCAGGCCCTGTCGCAAGTCTCTTCACAACCTACGCCTCCGGAGACAACATCATCACATTCAAACCGAAGATCAAGCATTTCTCAATCTACCACTTCTGAAGACTCACAGACTGTTCTTCTTAATCACCCGTCCTCATCAGAACCTTCTCCGAAGCCGGAAGAGCAACAACAGAGACGAGCGTCGCCTAGACTTGAGCCCCAGACTGCTTCGTCGGATTCGGAACCGCAGAAATGCTGGATATGCTTTGGTGACGAGACCGAGGATAGCCCAACATCTTCAGAATGGCGATCGCCTTGTCCTTGTGCGCTCACAGCTCATGAATCTTGTCTTCTCGACTGGGTCGCCGACCTCGAGGCACCAAACAAAAGGAGGCCTGCAAAGATAGAGTGTCCCCAATGCAAGGCCAAAATCACCATTGCACGACCTCGAAGTCCCATTGTGGAGTTTGTACGAGTAATAGAACGTGTTACTGGAAGGCTCCTCATACCATTCGTACTGGTCACTCTTGCTGGTACGGTGGCGGCGGGTTGCTGGGTGCATGGGTATAGCACGATCTACCTGATGTGCGGACCTGAGGACGCCGAACGATTACTAGGGATTGATAGTGGGCTTCAAATCAACAGGAAGATGGTTATGAGTCTGCCACTTATTCCCCTGGCGCTCATTGGCGCTAGGACCAACTACCTGGACAACCTTCTACCCATCATACCCATTTTCTATTTGGCTTCAAATACACCAAGGCGTGAGGGGCCCCTCTGGCCACCTAGTGCAGCTTTTGCCCTGTCTACATTGCCATATATACGAGCAGCTTACAATGAGTTATACAGTCGAGTGCTTGCACCAAAGGAAAAGGCGTGGATCAAGGAAGTTCAGCCACGGGCCGGAGAAATCGGGGAGAATGAGCCGCAAGAGCAACAGGGCAATCAGGAAAATGCAGATGACGTCGTGCATGAGGGAATAAATTTTGAACTTAACCTCCAAGTGGAGCTTATTGATGAAGAAGAAGCAGATAGAGAAGTCGAGGTGATTCAGCAGCAGCCAGAGCAACCCGCAGGGAACCGCGATCAGGCTGAGCAAGGCCAGGGCCAAAATCAGGGGCCGAATGAGCGACACGGCCATCCCCATCCTCCTCCGGCTCCGCAATTAGCTGCCAACCAAGGTGCTCCAGCCGGTGCGAACATTATGGTTGACGCGGTCGCCTACGCTCAAAAGGCCCTTGGTGCTCTGATGTTTCCCACCATTGCTGCGGCCATGGGTTTTGTGCTCAAGGCGGCTTTGCCGAGAACCTGGACCACCTCGCCCGGTCGTTGGGACCGGTACCCTACAGGATTCCTTCAATCGCAGTTTGGGAGGAGCGTGGCGGGGGGTTGTCTTTTCGTTGCGTTGAGAGACACACTACTGCTGTACTCGAGATACCGACTGGCACAGGATCATCGAATGCGAAGGGTCGTGAATTATGATGTGAAGAAGGGCAGGAAGGTCAAAACCACTGAATCGTGACGTTTGCAGTATATTGACTTAGTAAAGGCACGATCCGATAGCATAGATTTGGTATTAGTGACAAATGGTTTTAGCGTATGGTAGTAGGTCAGGCGCAAGCGAAAGCGAAGACCTCAATTTTACGGAGCAGTTATAGCAAATTACAGCAGACCCGTAGCGCTTTTTCTTTGCTTCCGCAATTTTTCTTCTTTGAGCACGCCCCGACCTGAACGCAGCACCTTTGCATCGATCTCGCCAGTCTCTCAATTTTCCTACCGTGCTGCCAAGGGTCGGTTAAATAAGTCCCTGCCGAGGGGGAGGCGGGAGAAAGTCTCTCGGCTGACCCTCGTGCCTCTCTGAGATAGTGAGAAGTCGTTGCGAGAAGCTCACAATGTTATCGACATTCCAGCAGAAGTAGACAAAGTCCATGTCGACAGACTTTTGATCACGATGGTGATATCTCTATACCAATTCTGGTATCTTAGCAGGGGCCTTCAGCCGACAAAAACACGCGTGAATGGCTAGGCGTTTGCGCCTGGGAAGTCGCTATTCCAGCAGTGTAGGAATGGCAGACGAGGAGCAGCCCTTCTTGGGCTTCGATCTTCGGACTGACAAGAAGCCTTCTGGAGAGACCAGAGGAGTCAGAAGATGGCTTCGTAAATATGTATACCCGAAGCATCCAAGCATGCAAGTCTTCTTAGTAATCTTGCCCATCTTGGCTATCATTGCCATTCTTACAATGTACTCGCCATCTTGCTCTTTGAAGATAGACTCATAACTAAAGCTTTCCCTAGATTCGTCGGAAAATCCAAAGGGTCTGTTCTTCAGTGGCCTGGAGGCTGCGACCTCGTCGACGGAGGTTACCGATGCCAGCCACAGATCTCTCACTTTTGGGGACAATATTCGCCGTATTTCCAGGTGCCATCCGAGATCCCTTCCGAGACCCCGGCTAGTTGCGAGATCACCTTTGCTCAGGTACTATCAAGACATGGAGGCCGCGATCCCACTTTGGGGAAGTCGATTCTATATGCAGAGACCATCGATAGGATCCAACGCCATGGGCAAAACTTCAGCGGCAGTTACGCTTTCCTTACAAATTACACCTACACTTTGGGTGCCGATCAGCTTACAGCTTTTGGAGAGCAGCAAATGATTAATTCGGGGATGGATTTCTTCGCTCGCTATTCGGGGCTTGCCACTACTGCCACCCCGTTCCTTCGAGCCTCAGGCCAACAACGTGTCATACTCTCCGCACAAAAGTTCAGTCAAGGGTTCCATGAAGCTAGAATGGCTGCAGGGGGTCCTAAGGATGCTCATTATCCTTATGATGTGGTAGTCATTAGGGAAGACGCAGGCTCAAACAATACATTGAATCACGGTCTGTGCACTAATTTTGAGATCTCCAATACCAGTTCAATCGTCCAAGAGGCTTTCGTTCGAAACTTTGTCCCAGCCATCAGAGCTCGCCTCAATGCTGAGCTCCTTAGTACGAATCTCACCGACCGCGACACTATCTTTCTGATGGATCTTTGCCCTTTCGAGACCGTGGCATCTCCCCTTGGCAAGCCATCACAGTTCTGTGCACTCTTTACCCAAAATGAATGGAAGCATTACGACTACTATCAAACACTAGGCAAATACTACGGCTACGGTCCCGGGAATCCCTTAGGACCAACTCAAGGTGTGGGATATGTGAACGAATTGATTGCGCGCTTAACTGGAAAAACGGTGGTCGATCACACCACTTCCAATCGCACTCTAGACGAGGATCCTGAGACATTTCCCCTAGGAAGAACTCTCTATGCTGATTTTGGCCACGACAATGATATGACAGCAGTCTTTGCAGCTCTAGGGTTGTACAATAGCACTCCGCCTCTCTCGAAAACAAAGTTGATGACAATTGAAGAGATGCGTGGATACTCAGCAGCGTGGACGGTGCCATTCGCAGCTCGGGCGGTATTCGAGAAGATGGCATGTGATGGGGCGAAGGAAGAGCTTGTGCGAGTGCTTGTCAATGGAAGGGTGTTACCGTTGAGGACGTGTGGAGGCGATACACTGGGAAGATGCATACTTAGTAAGTTCGTTGAGAGCCTGAGCTTTGCACAAGGTGGCGGGCATTGGGACCAATGCTTTCCCACACCACAAGAGGGGCTTTCTGGTGGATTGGAATCTTCTAGGTACGAAGGCATTGGGGAAACGTCCCGATGATTACACGTCAGTCCCTTCTCTTTGGCACGGCTCAAGTCATCAAAGGATGGTTTGTGATCGAAGTGGATAATCTAAATTTGTTGGGTATTACGTTTGTTCGCAGGCACCCACGGACAAAGGTCTCTTGTCAAATGACAAAGCCGACCAAAGCTCTATGAAGGTCGCCATTATCCTCAAAGAAAAGTTCTCTGGAAAATGTTGTTCGCACACGACAAAAGGGAGAAGTTGGTCGATTTATGTGGGAGGATTTACCTTTACCAACCAAATCGCCACTATTATTGCAGTATCAGAGCCAATTCGTTACCACTTCAGTAAAAGCATAGAGATCATTACCGTCAGAGCGATTCATTAATCTCAATTCACTTCCTTGGATCAGTAGCGCCGCTTAACAACCATATTGGAGTACCGATTCTCTATTCTCACCCCTCCGCTACTGTTAGTCTTGCCAGCCACTCAGACAGGTTATTCGAACTTCGTCACCCTTCGTTGAGTCCAAATCCACTCTTTCTTGGCACTATCAACGTATCGCACATTACATTCACCATCCTCGCCCTAGACTCGACGCTGAATACTCGATCGATAATATAACCTGCCGCTGGTCGGACGTTTGTTCTTTCATCCATATATATATCACGCTCGATTCCTCATACTTATAATGTCGGCTCGCTCTACAACCTCTCACAACATGTCGTTGTCATCTGGGTATTCCCCACGCAGCACTCCCTCCCCCTCGCCAGTTAGCCACTCAGGCATCCGCAGGACGACAATTGACAGAACACCCAGATATGATCCGGACAACATTCGCCTCCCCAAATCTTTCACAAAGGCCCGCCGTACAAATGTAAGGCTATACGAAGCAAAGATAGCGGAGCTTCTGGAAGAGAACAACGTCCTAAAGAACTGGTGGGCCATCGACATGCAAGATCGTCCCGAAATCCGAGATCACAACCCCGGCCACCAATGGAGAAAGAGTGAGGCATTCCTCCGCGAACCCTGGCGACAAGCGTTAGCACTCATCGAACATGGACAAGTGCGTGTCGAGTGCAACGAGATACGTGAGCTACGGAATAACGACTACTGGAGAATGGTGCGTGAGCTGGCAGCCACCAGAAAAGGGTTGGATGAGGTGAACGACGCGAGGGATCAGGAACTAGACATGTTGGAGGAGGCTATCGCGGCGAGGGATCGGGAAGCGCAACAGCATGAGTCGTTTAACGAACAGTTGAACGAACGGTTAGACGAGGTAGAAGCTGAGAGGGATCAGCTGGCGAACAGAGTGGTAGTGTTGGAGAGAGTGAGAGGACTGGATCAGCTAGGAGAGAAGCTCAAGACGGTCGAAGATGCTCTTGCTGTCGCAAGCGAGAAGCTGGATGTGGCGCAACAGGATTCGACGTTAGCACGGATCAGGAGGGCTATAGCCGATCGGCGTCTGAGGTGAAGCTTTTCCTGAACGCTGGCTTGTGGCTCAGTCATGTTGAAGAAATGTTGCGGGTCCGCTTGATGTATTGATAGTAAGCGTCGCTTAAATCATCATATAGACAAACCTTCTTATCCAAACCACTTGGTCATCGTACCAACAAAAGTGTTTCCCCCTACTCGACAACGTCTGAAGCCTACCTTAGACATCCCTGCCAATCAATTCCCACTTGGATCAATCTAATAGTCTGTGAACACATCCCACATGAAACGCAGGTAGGAGTAAGACGTTTATTAAAACGCATGAACCGGATCCCGCCAATCAGACTTTCTGCATTCCGCCTCAGTCAGCTAGATTTCCACGCAAGCTTGCTAATGAAGGACCGATGCAAGGCAGAGATAGCCCACCAGTTTTTCAATCGCGCTGGATCTTGATGCTTGTATGAAATATCGACAACCATATGGCTCCATCAGCGCCCTGCATTTCCTTCCAGATCGCTAACAACAACACCAATAGGAACAAAACGAACATCTATCTACAGCTACAAATCGCTATACCGCACAAGGACTGTCGAGCCGCCTGACAGAAGTTTGGGCGAAGGAAGACCATCGCTCTTGCATGATTCATCCCTTTCTCAACAAGGTAGCAGATAATTGCTTGGCACCAGTCCCGGTCTCCCCCTTTTCCCCGTGACTTCCGCTTCCCACCACCCATCATCTTGCAACCTCAGCACAGCGAGAATGTCTCCCTTTGCGAAGCTAAGCTCTTCGGGAATGGCAGCACGGTACATGTATAATGCTTTCGCTGGTCGAATGTTAGCACGCTTCCTGATGATATGAGTGAGCAGACTCACCATAATGCAAAATCGGTCTTCCATCATCGTTGTACTTCTGGCCGTCGGCGACACTCTTGCTCCTTGACCTCGGCGCTCCGGGATCCTGCTGCGGCGGCTGGCCACCATAGTAGCTTACAGGTCTTGCTGCATTGCCACCCCGCGCTCGCTGATCACCAGGATTACCATTCGAAAGCTGCATCGCCATGCCACCACTGCTATGAGGCCGCTCTTGCCTGGCGTACTGAGGCTGTGGTGATGGAGCACGTCCGACGTCGTTGGGCGAGTTGTGTCGAGAATAGTTTGGCTTCGCCGGGCTCGTGTTTGGAGTTTGCCTTGGACGGCCACCGCTACCATGGGGGTTTGGGCTTGCAGCTCGAGGATGGCTCGGTTGGCCTTGGCCTTGGTATCCAGGTCTTGGACTCGTGCTTCTCATTGGACGAGGTGAGGTTGCCCGTGGCATCTCGGATCCGCTACCACGAGTGCCGGGGCGAGCGGATCCATACATGTCTTGGTTCTGACCAACGTATTTACGGGTTGTAGATTGCATGTCTTTTGAGGTGAAGGCTGGTTGGGGAGGCCCCAAACGGCTGACTGGCTGATCATGATAGGACGGTGGTGGTGTACCTCGCTGGGCAGCTTGGAGGTCGCCGTTCTGCATACCCGACGCGCTGCTGGGCGGACCTGGTGTAGCCACTCCAGCGTATCGATCCGCTGACATACGGACAGAGGACTGCTTGTTAACGCCCTTAAGTTCTGCAAGAGCAGCAGCGATAGGATCCAAGTCTTTCACTGGCGAACCCATATTTCTTGGGGCTGGCTTGTTACGATTGGTATCTGGTGAGGCAACATCGAACACGTTCGGCCCGACATTCAGCTGGAAGTTCGCTCTGGGGTCGACTGGCTCAGGACTTCCCGAGTATCTGTCTCGGTGATTTTGGCCATGGCCGTTTTGGCGGGTCGGGCTTATATTGTTGCTCTGCATGTCGCGACTATTGGAAGAGCCCCACGTGTTGCGACTGGTAGGAGTCGCTATCGCAGGAGCTTCCTTTTCATGCTTGCTCTTTCTACGGAATGGACTGTTACTGAAGAATCCACTTCGCTTTTTCTGGACTTGTTTGCTGGGGCTCATTGCAGGAATCATCTGGCCAAGTTCTTGCTTGACAGGTGACTGTTTCCCACTGGCAGGTTCATGGCTGGAAAAGGATGTCGGGTTCGAGTATTCGCTTTGTGAATCCCGACTTGATGGCCTCATTGGACTTGCCGCGGAGCTACGTTCCGACGGTGGAGCATCGGTTCGGCAGAACATGGTCATCCCATTTTCAGGATATTCGTTATGTGGTACTTGGCACAACTCGTCTGCTTTCACCTGATATGGCGCTTGTGTCTGTGGCTGTCTTCTGTAATCGATCACTGGGGGTGGCTGCTGCTGCATGGCTTTCTGTGGCGTCAACGTTGTCTCTCGACTTGGTGGTGTGTTTGTCTCAAGATGGCCCATACGCATTGCCAATTCTGATTGGGGTTCATGGTGAGATTCGAATGTCGACGGTTGGGGAGACGAGCTTCGGAATGCAGGGTTGATGGTCCTCTGAAATTGGGCGACTGAATAATTCTCATCCTCCGAAACCTCCGAAGCAGTATCGTTCAGGTCACCTCGACAGAAGTTGATGTATTTGGGTGGGTCGGGAATTTCTTGCCCAGTGCCTCTCTCTTGGATGAAGCTGGAAATGTCTTTCTCAACTTCGCAGCCTTCAAGTGAAAGCCGTATCTTTTCGCACGACTTGGAAGTATTAGCTGCAATCGATCAACTGTTCGGGAACACTCACAGCATCATCGCTGACACAAACTGTCGACGCGACATTCGCAAATGTCCACAAGCTACTCTTCGTAAAATCGAGTCTCTCTTCTTCGAGATCTTGGAATTTCTATCTCCACATTAGTAAGGTCGGCCTTTCACCGCCTGGCCATAGTCTCACATCGCAAGCAGCCTTCCAATCTCGGTTCCATCGACCGGTTGTCTCTTCGAGTGCTTTGACAGCCGCCTCATATTCATTGCTCGTGGTCGCGAGCTGGATCTGAGTCTTCTCCATCTTGGCCTTGTTTTTACGCTCTTCTTGGCCCATCACCATGTGCCCTTGGGCTAAATACCCTTTGATCTTGAGACAATCCTGTTCGTATCGATCTCGAGACTAAGCTGTATAAGCAACTTCTTCCCCTCCTTTTGCACGCTTTTACCTACCTTGTTGACTACCTGAGTCTGTTGTTGCTTCACTTTGAACAGCTTCTCGATGCCGTTTTGCACAATCTTCCTCCGCTCCTTCATTCCTCCGGAAAAAGCGGCCAAAGGTTCTTCCAATTCGCTCTTCATTTGGTGCGCGATGGCTTGGTGCGACTTTCCCATTGACTCGACCTCTCCACGCATCACGTCTAGCGACGCTCTCAGGGTGCCTGCCTCCGAGGAGCCAAGTGGTTTACGACAAAGTATGCTCATCTTTCGCGCATATTCGTCTTCTATGGCAGCTCGAGCTTGACACGCGATTAGCCGTAAGCAAGGTCTGTCCGAAAGAGGTGGTCATACTACTGTAGAAGCTCTTCAATTCATCACATGTGGTTTTCGCATTGTGCATGCGCTCAAGCAGCGGCTGTACCCCGGCATCTTCTTTTCCCCAGAAATTGTTCGCGACTACAATCGTCAGCCCTCGACCTGCGAGAAGTAGAGTTGACCTACAGGAAAGCGAGACACTTGGTGGATCCGCTATGGTGCCAGGCATGTTGCTGGGTTCACCAATGTTGTTGTCTCAGTGCGGATCGATCGCGTGAGCTATATAGCAGCTCTCTTGTGGTTTCGATGCGTGTAGCTGATCGATACCGTATTTTCTCTTATTATGCTCCAGACGTTTGTTGACACTTTCAAGTTTACCGATGTTGGTGGGGAGACTCTCCGCGCCAAAGATGCCGGCACAGGTCGGGCCGTGATAGGGCTGCGTAGTGCCATCTTGCTTGAACATTGGATTGGGAGCCTCAATTGGAGCCATCAGTGACTTCCCACGCCCGATCTGAATAGAACACCACCCATCTTCCCATCCCTTCATCTGCTCCCACCCGGATTGCCAACACACTTCCGAATCATCAGTCCCGCTTCGAAGGTCACGAATGCGTGGGTATCCTAGATGACCTCCTTCCCTGCAGCACCGAACTCGACTGCTTCTCATTCAAACAAGAGTTCTGGGGCTGGCGCACAGTCAGTGAGGGGACAACCGTCAGCCTGGGGGCTCCCTGCCCCAGGTACAAGCGCTCGACGTGGACTCACTCCTCTATCGACCAATCTTGGCTCCTCCTCAGTTGAATACTCAGGACCGGGGCGTCTTCACAACACGTCCTCCCCCTCACCCTTCACTCCATCCTTTTCCTCCGTTCTCAACTCGTCAGTTCCCAACGAGAATCATCAAAACCCGTACCCTTCCTCAGCTTCAACCTTCTTCACTCCGCAATCTGGATCTCAGCAAGCTCCAACAGGTCCGTTGTTCCTTTCGCCTAGGTCAAGAGCCATCACGCCATCTACGAATCCTCACTCGGCGTCCTCCGCCGCGGTATCTACCCCCGCGTCTCAAGGAGTAGGAGGTGGAAGTAGTAGCGGTGGAGGAAGCTCCAGGACTCAGACCTTCTCTCCGTCTCTACAACAGCATAGCCTAAGCTCCCCCGTTAGCAATACCTTCGAAAGATCCCTATATCCAGGCTTGAACTCCTCGTGTGCTGGGTCTGGTCAATCTTCAGTGTCGAAGATCGTCGTTACTCAAGTGTTCTTGTTGCTCGGATCCATCACAGAGAAAGAGGGCAAGGCAAAGTGGGAATCGCAGGCAGAGGCCATCCATAAGGTAAGTCGCTCCCTGAAGGATTAATCACGCTGTGACTTTCACTAACATTGTAATATGTAGTTGGTAGAGTCCAACGGCATGGAAGTCTACACCAAGTATTTTCGCCGCCTCCTGGTTGGAAATTCTCCACACATATTTCCTGGCATCAATCGAAATGTTGAGAATCCAAGTAATTACCACTTATTAGTCCAGGAGATGGAGAAGATCACACAGGATCCTGAGCAAGCCCCCAAGATTGCCGAGATCATTGATACCTCGGAAGGCGACATATTCCGTGACTTTGACCTTTCCGCCTTCATCAGTCATTTCAATCTGGACCCTTTGGCAAAGACATTACTAGCCTCGGCGTTCACCCACGTTTCGAAATCAGACCTCAAATCTAAGGGTATGTCTCCTCTCTTCCCAATGAAATCAACATCATTGATTCGGTATAGCCGGGGCGATACTTTCCAACGATCGGGACGAGCTGTTCTCAAGTCTGGCAAATGCTCGAACCGAGGAAGACGATGTACCCCCATCACTACTCGCAACATGTGCGATTAGCTTTCTCGAAGACCTCCCCCAAGGTGCCAGAACAAACCTTGATACGAAGAAACTTGCATATGCATTGGAGCACAGGTATTCCAAGCAAGATGTCTCGGTCCCCGTGGAAATACTATCCGCTCTTTCCTTGTTTGCAATCATGGAAATGGATCACCCTCTGGTAAGCGGCATTCAGAGTCGTGGACCTCAAGTGACGAGCAGTCTTGCCGCTGCGCAAGAATTTCTATCGAGACACCCAAGCAAAGATATTGATGAGGGACAAGTAGCTGCAGCTCTCTTATTTATGGTCCTGACGCCCGCAAGACAGCAATATGTTCCAGCTCTGTTTGTTTCCGCCGTTCACGATCCTCTCGACGCTGGATTCTGGCAGGGCGTGGTCCAAGAATTTGACATTGAAGGTCTTGAGATATCGAAGGATCACTTCATAACCCTATTCAATGTTCTACTATCAATAGCACAGGGGAACCCTCATTTTGACGTCCAGCGACTTTGGGGAGGTAGATGGCGGAACCCTCATACACAGCTCTCATTCCTCCGAGCTTTCCTGTCTTGCTCACCATCAGAGCTTGATGCAACTACAATACCTGGATTACGCCAAGCCTACGATCCACAAGAGTCCTCGGATGGTCACGCAGACATTGCGCAGTACATTGAACAAGCTCAACGCGATCCAATGGTCTCGTTGGATGCAGTCACAGCAATTTTCGACCTCCTTGTACGTCCTGACGAGCTCCCAACCGAAGGCGAACAATGGCACTTAGCAGGGGTCGTAGGTACAAAGGAAGCGTTCTTCCTATGCTCATCTATCGGAATTCAGAAGCCATGGAGCAAGGGACAGATGTCCATTATGAAGCAGTTGCTGGGCATGTTTCTGAATGGCGGCCGTCCTGACAGTGCATACGTCCTTCATACGCTGTGGAAGCAAGATAAGCAATGGGTTGCTATGAGCCTCATAGAGACCCATTTGGAAGACCCGCTAGAGCTGACGATGATTCTGGACCGGGCCCGAGAATATGACTGGCTCGAGGATCTACTCACGCTCATGAAAGGTTTTGGTCTCGATCTCGCTGCCCTAGCTCATAGGAAAGGCTTTGTTGACCTCAACCAATGGGCAGAAGACAAGCTGGCACAGGACCCTGATGCGGTCGTCGATTGTATTTCAAGATTTCTGGTGCTGAAGGTACAGGACGAGTTGCGGACCACGCGCGAAGAGCAGCCTGGACCTCGAACCGTCAGTCTTGCAATAAGGACGGTCTACGATATGTTGGAGATACTACGAGATCACATGGCTGACCAAAGCGAGCTAAAAGCACTTCAACGCCAATGTATCCAGGCGTATCCGAGGTTGATCATCTATGGTGAGAGCTTTGTACAAAGCGTCGACGTGGACTGCAAAGAGAGCAATCGATTGCCGAGGGCAGCTGACCAGGAGATGCAAGATTTGTACAAACGAATGTACAATCGTGAATTGAAAGTCGAGGAGATTTTGGAATTCTTGCAGCAGTGCAAATCTTCCGAACTTCCATCCAAGCTCGACATCTTTGCTTGTATGATACACGGCCTGTACGACGAATTTGCTTGCTTCGGTGAATATCCTCTGGCACCCTTAGCTACCACCGCTGTGCTCTTTGGAGGGATTATATCCTTTGGACTCATAACGGGTCTCACTCTCCAAGTGGGCCAGGAGATGATTTTGGACGCCGTTCGTGACTATCCTCCCGAAGCTCCCATGTACAAATTTGGTCTTCAAGCTCTATTGAATATCCTCCAGAGACTCAAAGAAACCACCTGGGCTAATTACTGCTCAAGACTTGTACAAATTCCAGGACTTCGGGGCACAGAACCCTATCGAATCGCTACTGAAGTTCTCGCCGAGAATGGTCTTCAGACTAGTATGGATGAGCCGGGTGTTGATAGTATGGCTGATGGGCTGCCGAATGGCGAGATAGATGAATTCTTGTCAGCAGACACCACCCCACAATTTAGGTCCGTCAACGCCGAGTCGGCTTCAGCCTTTGACGAACCAGATGAGGATACCCAAGAGAAGGTGGTATTCTTTTTCAACAACGTCTCGGAGCAAAATCTTCGGAGCAGGCTCGCCCAACTTCAAGAAGCTCTTGAAGACATACATCCCCAATGGTTTGCCAACTTCCTTGTTGAGGGCCGAGCCAAAGTCGAGCCAAACTATCAGCCGCTCTACTTGGACATACTAGATCTTCTTGACAACAAGCATTTATGGAACGAAGTCCTACGAGAATCATATGTCAGTGTGAAGAGAATTCTCAACGCTGAATCCACAATGCAGTCAGCGTCGGAGCGGAAGAATTTGAAGAACCTTTCTACTTGGCTGGGGTCATTGACAATTGCACGCGACAAGCCCATAAAGCATAGAAATATATCGTTCTTGGAATTGTTGATTGAAGGTTTCGAGACGCAGCGGTTGAATCTCATCATACCATTCACGTGCAACGTTCTGGTACAGGGCACAAAGTCTATCGTGTTCAAACCCCCCAATCCTTGGGTTGTCGAAATTATGGCCACACTCCTGGAGTTATACTTCCACTTCGACATCAAATTGAATCATAAATTTGAAATCGAGGTACTGATAAAAGAATTTGGGCTGGCCATGAACTCCATCGATCCATCAGACACGATTCGAAACCGACCTGTACACGACGAGACGCTCTCGAACGCTGTTGTACCCGACGGCCCTGAAGGCTTCGAAGGTATGTCGATGAGTATCAACCGGACAGTGCGTAATCCTCGATTCGAGATTGACTCGATAACGTCGGCCTTGCCGGACCTCGAGTCCGTTCTGGTGTATCCCCCAGCTACCGGTAGCAGCGCTAACCAAGCAAAGCTACGCGATATCGTTCAGAAAGCTATCAAAGGCGCTATACTCGAAATTATTGCTCCGGTAGTAGAACGCTCTGTCACAATCGCGACCATTGGAACACGCGACCTTATACATAAAGATTTTGCGCGTGAGTCAGACGAGGATCGGGTCCGCAAAGCTGCACAGCAAGTGGTGCGCCAGCTCTCTGGAAGTCTTGCTTTGGTGACATGTAAAGAGCCACTCAAAATGAGCATGACAAATAATATTCGAAAGGCACTATCCGACTTGCCAGATCAAGCTTTTCCCGAAGGTTCAATACTGATGTGCGTGAACGACAACTTGGAGATAGCTTGCAACGTAGTGGTGAAGCAAGCAGAAGAGCGATCCATACCCGAGATCGAGGCTGCTATCGAATCTGAGACTGCTTCACGACGGCAACACAGGCTGACCGATCCGAACGAATCTTTTCAGGATCCAGCGTTTAGTCACTGGAGTACGTTCATTTCTGAGCCCTACAAACAATCTTTCAACGGCCTCAATCCAGAGCAACTTGGCATCTATTTCGAATTCGGACGGCAGTCACGCGGTCCTGCAAGCCACGCACAAAGTGCTTCAGCGGACAGTGGGCGGCAACTACCCGATGTTCTACAGGACGCGTTTGCCTCCTTGCCCAACATCCATACTCCAGCTACAGAACTCGCAATGCCACATCAGAGTCAACAGCAGCAACAACATCAACAGACGGGCCGCATGCTTCCCCCCCCGATGCCCAATTCGATCCCTTCGAACCAGATGAATGGCTATTTGAACCTCGGAGCAATGCAGGACCGGGTGCACGACCTCCTTGGAGAGATCAGTCGATTGATCAAAGAAAATCCCAATTCATCGTTGGATGATGTACACGACGATGTTCCTGCCTTAGTCGAGACTCTCAATCAAGCGTGGGAATTGATTGCGTCTTCGCCCGACTCTATTGCTATGAATTGCGCCGAAGACATTTGCAAAGCTATCTTTGGAGAGCCCATGATTCGTCTCGAAGTTGATATTTTCGTACATCTGCTAGCACGACTATGCCACGGCTACCCCAGTATCAGGAAGGAAGTGGCTGTATGGGCGACAAGCCAGAGCGAGATGAAATTGCTCAACCTTGACGTGACTATTCCGTTGACAAAAGCGGAGATTATATCTTTGAGACAGGTCGATGCGTCACTGACTTCGCTCCTCTATGACCGTGTGGAGGGTGCTGTGGAATGTCTGTCGGACATCATGGACGCTCTGCTACTCAATGAGCGGCCCCTTGCGCTTCGAGCCGATTTCGCTCGCAGCCTGGGCGCTTTGGGACATTGGCTCGCAGAAAATCCGGACGATGGCAATGCCAAGGATTTGGTTCAGAGATTGAAGGATTGGGGTGTTGGTGAACAAGAGAACAACACGCCCGATGAACGAGGTCGGGTCAAGAAGCACCAGCTGCAATACGTATTCACAGAATGGACAGCTATCTGCAACGCATATCCCAAGAATCCGACGGACCAGGTCTTCGTGGCATTCATATTTCAGTTGCATCAGAGGCAAGTGGTGAATTCGACAGAAGATATGGCTGTGTTCCTTCGACTCTGCATTGATGAGGCTATGGAGACGTGCGGGCTTACTGTTATGGAGAGAGACGGAACTTCAAACCCCGCATTCTTCAAAGTGGACTGGTTGGCCAGACTCATCGTGCTCTTGGTAAAAAATCAGGGTGAACAAGATGGCTCTGTTCGACTTGACAAAGCCGCGTACATGGATTCGATTTTGGCCGCCATCACCTTGATTATCAATAATCACCAAATCATGGAGGGAGATCGTCTCAACCAGCGCGTGTTCTTCCGACTACTTTCAAGCATATTATGCGACTGGCATGACTTTGGGCGAGAGGGTTATGCACAGGACCGCGATATGCTGTTGGTGTTTGCAAGGAACTTTAAATCATTATCCCCTCACCTGTTCCCGGCATTCACTTACAGCTGGCTTATGCTGATCTCTCATCGACTCTTCATGCCCAGCTTGCTGAAGCTCAGCAATGACGAGGTAGGTCATCGAAAACCCTTGTGTCGCTTTTCGTTCTTTGATACTAATCTTATGAAGGGTTGGGACCCATTCGCCAAGATTATGGAAGCGGCAATGTCATACATCTGTCAATTTCTCAAGCCGAGCGCAATCTCTCCATTAGCTATCGATCTTTATCGAGGCATCCTTCGCATCATCCTTGTCCTCCACCATGACTTCCCCGAGTTCTTAGCAGAGAACCATTTCCGTCTCTGCAACTCCATACCTCACCATTGTACGCAAATCCATAACCTTGTTCTCAGCGCCTATCCTTCATCTTTCCCAGAGCTCCCGAATCCGTTTGCGATGGGTATGAAAATAGATCGTCTCGAAGAGATGAGGAAGGAACCCAGAATAATTGCCGACTATGTCTCCCCGCTTGTCCGAGCAAATATCAAAGATCTTGTGGATGCATCTTTGACAAGGAATAGTATTCCAGCGGACGAGCTTGTCCGTCTTACGAATGCTGCTTACGTCTCCACTGGGCGCGGCTTGGTTGTCAATTCTACCCTTCTGCACGCCCTGGTCCTACACATCGGCCAGTCCGCAATCACTTCCGCCGGCCAAAAAGGCGGCCAGGCGTTCACGAGCGATTCGCCTCAAGCGAAATTGTTAACCAAGCTAGCGAAAGAACTACACCCAGAGGCTCGTTACTACTTCCTCAGCGCGATGGCGCATCAGCTCCGCTACCCCAACAGCCATACTCATTACTTCAGCTATGCCCTTCTTCACCTCTTCGGTACCGACTTAGCTGATCAGCAAGAGTCGGACGTGCGCCAGCAGATCACTCGAGTACTGCTTGAGCGCCTTCACGTGATCAAGCCCCATCCGTGGGGTCTTGTCATTACCACGCTGGAATTGATCAAGAATCAGGACTATGCGTTCTTCCAATTACCATTCATCAATGCTTCACCACCGGCAAGCTAACACGTATTCCCTTCCATGACCTCTGCTGATGTTACCACAGATCCGAGCCATGTGTGAAGATTTGCTTGTGACGGCGCAAGAGCGAGAGCGATGGGGTGATCAATTCACCCAGCACATATGATTTCGAAATGGAGCATGGCATGGCGTGATGACATACGCAATGGACATGGGTGGCCCTATTAGAGGAGTTTATGACGCTGGTTCGGTCAAAAGTCTAGCGACGGCGAACAGAGGCTGGACTGCTTACGAGGTGTGTGGTGCACAATATCTTGATCATCGGCTCATCATCTACCATGTACATAGAGTGCAGATGATGACGATGATGCGTTTGCTTACGATGTTGCTTTCAACTCATTGCTCATATCCTAGCGGTGTGGGCAAAGGCGGCCTGAGACGATATCGTGATGATTGAGGAGCGAAGCGGTGGTAATTCTTAGCAATTGTATTATAGAGCTTAGCATATTCAGAATCTAATTGCTTTGTGGCTATCCTGGTTCCTCACATTTGTAGTTGGGCATTCCTATCGTATCTCGATGCCAAGCTTAGAAAACCAACGAATATTATCCCAATCCCGCTCAACATAATACGCAGGCATAGTCAAGGGTTTCGGGTGCAGGATACACACTCCAGTAAGTTAGAGTCAGAACGAAGCGTATGTTATCGAAATACATACTACCCAGACACCGCTATCTCCCCCACAACACAGAAGAGGCCATATGCACGCACTATCTGGACCAAAAAGTCCAATCCAACATCAAAACATCAGCTCCATGACTATCTCCGCGAAAAGGCATGGTATCACGGACCGAGAATATGGGTGCAATTGGGGTTTCTTTGGGAGGGAGGGCACTGCGCTTGCTTTGTCTTCAGCAGTATTCTGGGTGCAGCTCGGCGAGGGTGAGAGTTTCCTCGCCGGGGGTGCTCGTGAGGATGTGCTAAACATAAGCGTTTTTACCCCCCGATGAGGTCTCTTTCGAGTACGTAGAGGGAAACAGTATACATATGCTAAGCATGAGCATTAATAAGATAGAATATATCCTAATAATTTACGTATCCATAGACCTATTTTATCGCTGTCTTGCTCACTCATGCTTAGCATATGCTAGTATGAAAGGGAAAGGGAAAAGGTGTGCTAATACTGTAGAATTCTATCTTTGATAGGGTTTATGCATGTGCTGAGTACTTGCGTTTCAACCCCGATGAACTGCCTATGCGGAGCCTATTCTCACCCTCGCCGACCTGTAAGCCCTTCATCATTGTCGTCGATCCCGCTGTAGCGAGTTTCACATAACAGGAGGTGAGTGATTCGGGATTTTCAGGCAACAATGAAGCAAGAGAACGTGAAACGACACTCATGGGGTGTCATGGGTGTTTCGGAAATCGCTTGATGTCGCATATCGCTTGTATCATATTATGATTCAGGTGATGCATATGAAGAGGCGCAGTCCCAGCTTGCCGCTTTTTTCGTTCCCCCACTCATATTTCAAACCACTTGGGCTTGTTCACAACTTGTGTTGTCCTTTCATTCAGAATCTACCCTCCCTTCGTGATGAGCAAGATGCGTGATAGAAAGACCAAGACACCTAGATTCGTGAGGGTTCTTGTCCGCGGCGGTGTGCTCTTCCTTCAGTAAGCCGCTAGCCTGGACAGACGGTAATCGTAGGGTAGACTGATCTTGGTTGTATAACAGACTTGTTTTTCTCGGGCTCAATGCTCAATGAAGGGACTCATCCTTCGCTTCTTATGAGGACGGGGCACACGGCGAGCGGAAATTTGCTCTCAGCGAAAAGAGCCAAGATACGATACTTGAACAGTCGATGCTTATTATAACGAGGATGTCCACACCATAGAGACATAATCAAGATTGATTCCGGCAAATCAAATTCGTCATTGTCGGAGGCCTGTGTTTTTAGAGCTTCGATAATCTTTCCAGCCACAAAGGATTGAGAGCTCCAGGATAGAAAGGTGGCTGGTCCCGCGCTTTCTTCGCCTCTCCGTTCCACTTCTCCAGCTCTACCCGCAGCCATTCAGCGATTGCTTCGGCTGCTCTTCCAGGCATTTTATAAGGAATGAGATGGTCACCGCCTTCGATATACTTCGACACCACCTGCCCTGCAAGAACGCCGCCCCCACCTTCATCACCAACCCCCGTCTGGTTGATGATGCGTTCTAGATAGGCCGAGTTGCCAATGTCCGAGATGGTTCCCCATAGATAGAGGACTGGTGGGTATGTTTCCCTCAGAGCACGTTTGAAGTACATTACCTCCGCACGATAGAAGCCAGGCACAAGGACAGTTTCCTTCGAGCGATTCTTGTAATCAGGGGCTTGTGTGAACCCAGGAAATGGTGGATCGGGTCGACAAAAGGTGTAGATTTCTTGGGCTTTAGGGGTGGTGAGTGTTACAGCATCTGGTTGTTCTGGAGTTGGTCGGTCACGCAAGCTGTACTTGATGAAGCGTTCGAAGACTCGAGGGTCGTAGCTAGCATAATAGGGGCTTTTCAGAAGTCGGACTCGGGCCTCTTTACGGGATGGCCAGACATCTCTTCGTCGAGCAATGAGTACTGGTCGAGCCTCACCATTTTTCATAGGTGCTGATTGATCATAAGTTTGGAGTTGATGACCAGTCTCAAATGTTGGTTCCATCATGAACATGCCGGCAAACAAGCGACTGTGGAAGCTTGACATCATAAGGATATTGCAACAGCCCCAAGACTGACCAATGCCGTAGATGGGAGGCGGCATTTGTGCTTGGAAATGATTGACAAAATGTAGCATATCCCGCGCGGAATCAAGCCAGTGCGGCTCATCGCCTATTATGGCTTCGTTGAGCAGATACGACTGACCATGATGAGCTACGTCCATGGACCATGCAGAGCGAATGGGGAGACCTCGACGAAGGATCTCGTCAAGAAGAGGTTCGTAGAGTTCTTTCGAGGAGCCAATGCCGTGGGCTACAATCAATGAGATGTATCCAGGGTCCACTTTTGGAGTGTATTGTTTCACAGAGAGTCGTAGATGGCCATTTTGCTCGTCTCGAACCCCTCTATTGAAACCACGGATATGCGAAGCAGAAATGATGTGCTCCTTGATAGTCCATAGATCTTCAGACATCATGGCAATGTTCTTGAAAGGAAAAGGATTGGTATCACGGAAATTTGGAGCATGAAAGAAGAGAAGTTGGCGCCGTTCGTAGATACTTGTTACCTAAGTTTACCAGAGAAACTCAACCGATATCCAACCTTCTGGATCAGAAAGGAGGCCTGAGAAGCCGACTAGACATGCTATTCGCCGATGGTCGTCTTGCATCGAGTGTTGAATGTTGAAACCTGGGGAGAGGAGAGATCACCAGCAGGAGCCGGCAACAACCGCCAAACGCGCTTGTCTACCCACACCAAGGATGCAACTATAATGATTTGATGGACGACTCAAAGGAAGGGAAGACAGTGGTGGGGCGAGCGGTGGTAAGATACCTGACCTAATTTCGAGACCTTCTTGCTCAATTCTTCAGGATACAGCACTTGTTCCCTTCCATGCCGCAACATCGAGGCCCGCGCAAAAGGCCTATCTAGGGACCTTTCTCTTTGCGGCGACGAGCATCCTCCTCTTCGGTATCTCAAGCATCGCCTACACGCTCTTCTACTACAACTATGTGCCGCAGAACAGCGTTGAGAAGGTGATCCACCTGCAATTTGGGTACGTTCTCCAAGGTCCTTTTCCCAGCGCCTAGGCTGATAACAGCTTTCTTTAGCAATGGCAGTCCGTATGGCACAGCAGCTCTCTCGTCAACCCTCACATCTCTACAAGCTTACGATGTTACCCTCTTCCTTCACCTTCCACGAACACCGAACAATCTTGCTGCGGGCAACTTTATGCTAGACCTTTCCCTCCTTGCCCCAGAGGGTACCGCTTCATCAGGCATCGTGACCTCCTCTTTGTACGGCAACACCTCAGCCTCTGTCCTTGCTCGATCCAGGCGTCCGGCCATTCTGACATATGCATCACCGATAGTTGACACTGCGAATACTCTCAGCGGCTTGCCATGGCATGTTTTAGGCTGGAAGAAAGAGAGCGAATTGCTGGAAGTGAAGATGTTGGAGGGCGTCGAATTTGCAAAAGGCTGGGCGAATGTACCACAGAACGTAAAGGTGGTTGTGGAAGCGGACGAGAAGATGCAGTTCTACGAAGTTGGCGTCCGGATCATTGCTAGATTGGGAGGCTTAAGGTGGATCCTCTATCACCACCGGATACTCTCCTTCCTATTCTTTACTACGACTTTCTGGAGTAGCTCGATGCTGTCTATGCTCTGCGCATGGTTCATTCTCTCCTCCTACTTTACTGCGTCTCCGGCGGCCACCAAAACCGAGCCCGTTGCCAATGGTAGCTACATCAAACGAGAGCGCTCGGGGTCAGACACCTTAGATCCCACATCGGTCGAGGATCTATCCGATACATCCCGCACCTTTCCGACGTTCGGTCGACAGAAGCCGCTGCACTTCACAGGCCGAGGACTTGTGAAGAAGGAAGAGGACGAAGAAGTCAAGCGGGATGAAGACGAAGTTATGAGGTCGACGGACATCCAGCCTTTGGCTGCCGAGGCGGACGATGAAGCCGACGATGTGACGGAAGAAATGAGTGGCTGGAGGGATAGCGGGATTGGAACTGGTTTAGACGAAGAACGGCTTGCTAGTGTCCAGCGAAGGAGGAAGTCGTTGATGGGCAGTGGCGCTTCAGGCAAAGGCTGAGCTGTCGGCATGATACACAAAGCTCCAGCTTCCCAAGTCTTGCTCTAGCCATAGCTCAATAACGTACACTTCGATATCACCATTTCCATATCTTGAAAATCGTCAACGCCTGCCCATGCAAGGTCCACCCATATGATATCTAATCATTCCGCATCCACAAAAGAACTGGCCAATCCGCCAAAGAAAGGAAGCTCGAAACGATCCAGTCCGTCAGCTGCCAGCTTGTCAGTCCAGTGCGGCCAAGTCGAGAAAGAAGATCTCTACCGTCTCGATACGCATGTAATGTCAAAAGGCCTATCAGACCCAAGTCCAAAACGAATAGCATCCAGGAGAGAATGCCTGACCACGAGAATATCAGGTGCAGGACGAAGATGGCGGAGAAGACAAGGCTCGATTGGTACGCGTGGAAGCTGTTTCACACTTCATTAACCAACTTGTTCAACAATTAAAATATGCCATTGGTTGTGAAATGGGATGAAGGCAGGTATGGCACAACTTGATATGTGGAAGCCTGGGTTCATATTGAGCCAGGATGTAGTGCCTTGAAAGCTCCGATAAATCACCACTCCCTCCGCCATCTGGTGGGCAGCTTACCGGACGTAATCACTCTTGTGCTCGACCAGTAATAAGAACACCCCTCCCGCAGGCGGAAGCAGTAGATATGCAAGACATGCTTCGTGGTCCAATCTTAACGGCAGACTCGTCTCAAACAAATTCACATCTAGTCTCCCACTCTCAATATGGTCTCCACCGAAGCCAGCATTACTCGGAGATTCGTCGCTAAAGTGATTGGGCGCTGGTAGGGAGGAGGCCCGGAAAGGGTCTGTGATGGGCCGGTGGGGAGATGGAGACTGGCCGTTGCGTGGGGAGAGAGTCCGGTTTGGTGGTGGGGATAGAGCTCGAGCTGACTCTGGTGCCGTGTCCTGATATGGGGCAAAGTCCATGATACCGATTGATGTCGCATGACCAAAGGAACGTCCTTATCAGCCGTTCATAGTAAGAATGGGCGCAGGCCGCGCAGTTCTGTGGCGCCTCGTGCATAGCCGCGAGACAAACACGCCAAGGCGCTAGAGAAGTCCCTACTTTAGAAGAACTCATGAAGGTACTTTACTTACTTTAAGTAAAGTAGGAGATAACAGAACGCTTCAAATTCAAGACCCGCCAATGTAGCGGGTCGCGGTCCGGTGCCACTCGAATATGGAGATGCAGTGATGCACGACAAGGCTCAATCAAGGCAGTCTGGCATGCACCCGTTCACAGACGCCATGCGCAATTGTCTCATGCAGACCTTCGCTCGCTGTTTGAGCCACCTTGGGAATCTTGCAACATGCACTGGAGGCTTCTGAGGGTCCCTATCCTCTAGCCTGAAGATGGTTCTCAGCACGGGAGCCTCTAGACTGGAAGAGGCCGGTAAGGCCCCCCAGAGACCCACTTCTCGGGTAAAAAGTCGAGTGTTCCTTCCCAGTTACGCCACTGTGGCAGAGCACAATGGTGCCCAAAGTACCTAGCTCCTGCAATCCCATACTACTACATTCCGGTAGGTATGGCCTCAGGAGTGCACCACATAGCTATCGATACAAGTAATGACACAGCGGCTGTATTTACTTTACGCTTCCTCTTCCCCTCGCTCTCAATCATGCTGAAGCACTATTTTTAGATGCCAAATAAAGTGAAATCTTCACTTCATCATGGCCTTTCTAGCGTCCTAAGGCTGTTAGGCATAAGCCGGTAGAGAATTTGTACAAGCCAATGGACAACAAGCTCATGACTGCACTGAGTCATCGTTGCCTGCTGTATATCCGCCTCCTCGCTTTTTACTTAGTTTTGCTCATAAGCCATGGAAGCGACCGCCTTCTGAGAAATAGAACGCTAGAGTGAGGGAAACGACGCTCTGCAAGGTGTTGATCCCCAAGCGATCTTCCTCAACGTCACTCTTCTTCTCTTAACATTTGTTCTCATCGTCCCTGTGATCTTGGGACAAGGAGTACTTGACTGCATCCATCCTTCGACTGGATTTGCCAGTGTTGCCATTGTCAATCGAGAGGCAAGATGCCTTTCCATCAATCACCCATTATGGTGGGAGGTGAGGCAGAGGCAGACCGACTCCGACATAGTCTTCAGATACTACACTATTTTGCCCCTATAGCGGTCTTTGCTTACTATCAGCTCGCTGCGACTGTCAGTGTCTTTACATTACAGAACTTGAAGGTCTCTACTCCCGGCCCACGAAAATTGGTCCTCTGCTTCATGTCATTGGTCCTGCTCTCATACGTCTTGGAAGCGTGCATGCTTGTGACAGACACTGTGGCGAAACATGCCCACTTTTCCTCCACCGACACTAACGTGAGCTGCACTCCGGCCTATAGTTATCATACGTTGGCATTGATCTGACTAAGTCCCTAGATCTTTGCCCTCTCCAACGTTCTGGTCTGGACGATGATGGTTGTATCCCTCATCGACACCAAGAACACTGTCTGGCACCCGCATTGTGGTTCTTGGGCCATCGCCCTCCTAGCTGAAACACTTTTGTTTGCCTTTGGACTTGGTCCCGGCTTGCCCAAAGGCGCTTTTGTCCATGTTCGAATGACGATCCAAGCGTGTCGGATGCTATGTTTGGTTGCATTACCGCTTATACTATTTTCGGATCGACTGAGGGCAACTGTTGTAACTGACGAGGAGTCAGCGTCTCTGCTTGGTCAGACCAAGGCGGCAACAGACGATGCACAATCATCAAAGGGCAACTCACGGTATGGCTCTATTGTGAAGGCGCCTATCGACGCGAACCTTGATTATGAGGCCAAGAAGCAGAAAAAGGACGAAGAGGAACGGCAAAGACTCGAGAAAGGGTTGCAGGACAGTGGCAATTGGTTCAAGTATGGCTGCCGCTCCAGATTCCCACCTGAGAGACTCTACGGCCGTGCAATTCGGCTTTCGAACTGTTTTTTACAATCTCATTGAATCATATCTCTCATTGTGACTGACAATCAATAGGTACATCAGCAGATTTTCCATATTTGTTCCGCTCTTGTGGCCCTCGAAGAGTCGCCTCGTGCAGCTGAACGTCCTTGGAATTGGCATCTGTATCCTCCTCACCCGGGTACTCAACGTAGTCGCACCGCGCCAATTGGGTATCTTGTTGGATAGTCTCGACTTGTCTCACGGTCGTGTTCCAACCCTCGAATTTCTTTTATATCTACTGTATATGTGGCTTGCGGATTCTGTTGTCGCGCCTGTCAGGCGCTTACTCTGGATTCCAGTGGAGCTGTAAGTCCATATCTCAACGGTGCCTAGGCGCTTTAGATCCTCTTAGGATCCCTAGCTCACAATGCCTAGAAACGCTCAGGCATCGATCAAGACTGCAGCATACAATCAAATCATGAGTCTTTCTCACGATTTTCATACAGAGAAACAATCCGGCGAGCTGTACAAATCGATCGATCAAGGACGCTCTATCACCGGACTGCTCGAGGTAGTCGCTATCCGGATCCTGCCACTGGTTACCGATGTCGTCGTGGCGTTTTCATATCTGTACAGTCACTGTCCCCCAGTCATCATGATCCTTTAACGGTGTTAGACACTGCAGCTAAACACTGTACAGGTATTATGTCTTCGGTCCTTACATGGCGCTAACGGTCGCTGCCACAACAGCCGCCTACCTTTGGGCTTCAACCTATTTCATTAACAAGCAAGCCGGGCCCCAACGCAGATCACGAGGCATTGATCAAAAAGAGGCCCAACTCATGTACGATACTGTGGGAGGATGGAGCTCCGTCTCGTACTTCAATCGCCAAGGGTATGAAAAGGGGCGCTACGCCGCCGCAGTTGGTCAGTATCTGTATCTGATTGAGGTCATAAGCGCTACTATACTGACTAAGCTCCGCTCCAGATCTAAGCATGCTGTGGGAGCGAAAGGTAGACTATCTCTTTCACTTCTCTTGGTTTGTAGAGGACATAGCCCTGGAGCTTGGGTTTATCATCGCTGGCATCCTGGCCATCAATCAAATCGCCGAAGGTTCTCAGAAAGTTGGCAGTTTTGCCTTTCTGATGTATGTACTAACGATCGTCTTTCTACATGCGCTGACACTGATTGGCTGACGCTGAATCGCTAGGACGTACTGGGGAACCTTCACTGGAAAGCTTGGATCATTAGCCCATTATCAGAGTCGAATTCGCCGTTCTCTTGTGGATGCCGAATCATTGCTTGAGCTATTGCAAAAGACTCCTACTGTCAAAGATGGGCCTGACAGCTTTACCTTCAAATCCGGCACAATCCATTTTCATGATGTGGGGTTCTCGTATAACGGCAAGACAGAAACCATTAAAGACTTCAATTTTCGTGCCGCACCAGGTCAAAGGATCGCATTGGTGGGAGAAACGGGGGGAGGGAAATCCACCATCTTAAAGCTTCTGTTTCGCTTCTATGACGTTCGAGAAGGCAGGATTGAGATCGATGGCCATGATATCAAAGACGTGACTGTGACCAGTCTTCGTGAATGCATCGGCATGGTACCTCAGGATCCTGTGTTGTTCAACGGAAGCGTCATTGAAAACATTCGGTACGCGAAGTTGGAGGCAACTGACGAAGAAGTGATGGAAGCATGTAAAGGGGCCGCCATCCATGATAAGATCCTAACCTTCTCAGATGGTTACCAGACCACTGTTGGTGAGAACGGCGTGAAACTCTCTGGTGGCGAACAACAGAGAATTGCAATCGCCAGAGTAATCCTCAAGAATCCGAAGATTGTACTCTTGGACGAAGCGACGAGTGCCGTAGATACCGAGACGGAGGCTCATATTCAAGAAGCCTTGGAGAAGCTGACTAAAGGACGTACAACCATCACGATTGCGCACAGACTTTCGACTGTGACCAATGCTGATGTTATTGTGGTCATCAAGGGCGGTAGGATTGTGGAACAGGGCTCGCCGCATGCTTTGCTTGAGGCGAAGGGCAAATTCTCCGAGTTGTGGCTCAGACAGATAGGGATTGGTCCTTCCCCAGACAACAAAGAGCTTGAAGATGGAAAACCCGAGAGTAAGGATCCTCCTGATGACGAGCCTGTCAACCATAGCGGCTCTCCCAAAGCGACTCAGAACGGAGCGAACACACGCTCCTCCGAGGTCTCCTCCTCGTCTGCTAAAAGCCTTCGGCCAACGGCGCCGGACTTTGTCCCTCGAAAAGACTTTGTTCCTCGACCCGAGCGTGGTACAGCTTCGAAAGGGGGGCGAGTATCCCACGATCACAACGCATTAGGGCAACAACACAATCTTGATGGTCCGACTGCTAACGCCAATGGGGGGAAGTCTAAGCCTCAACAAAAGCGTAAGATACTAAACGACCGCACATTCGATGCTGCCGACTCCGACTCTCAGTGGGAGACGACTGGTGTAGACGGAACCGAGCCCAGAAGGAAGCGTTTACATCCGACCCAACGTCGTCGTAATAATCAAACCGATCCGAGCGACTCAAAAATGAGACCCACTGAAGGCGAGGACCCTCATGATGCACCGAATCCAAACGCATCTGCTGAAAATCCCGGCATGCGTACCCAGTCTCGGCGCGTCTCTGCTCCCATCGGACCACTCTCAAATGTAACGAACGCTGGAGGAGCCGGGACCAAACAACGCCGTCGCGCTCAGCGCTGGCATCACAGAAAGCGCGGAACATCAGCATTGGGCTCTGTGAACATATCCGGCGAGGGATCAGGTGCTGGGTCGAGCGATACCCTTCATCCTCCAACACCATCTGTACCTCGGCCTGATTTGGCTGCAGGTAATCCTCCTGTCAACGGCTTGAATTCCACTAGCCATGAGAACAGCAGCGTGCATTTTCCGGCCGGGGTGTAGAAGTTCGGAGCCGGAACGATGGGCAGCTTGATGATGATGATCTGTAAATATTACTCGGTATTGATATGTGGATATGCCAGCGGGTCCAAGGTGGGTGGCATCACTTCTCGTTTGACTTACTATCCGCAGATACCCTAGCAGATAATATCATGATTATAGACGAGGAGTGGCATGTGCGCGTTGAGCTGCAAGGCCAACAATGTTAGACTTACTTTAGCATGTTACATAATTAGCGAGACAGATCCTCAGCATATGCACCTCAATATTCCATGCAATGCGTCCACTCAGCTCTGAACCCAGCTCGGAACGATGTGCAGACGACGTGGACGCTTGGCCAAGCACTCGAGGCGAAACCTCTAGGAAGGCTCCATTGGGGCACAACGGTCCATCTGCCAGGTCTAGCGGACTTTGAACGAGGGACAGATTATTCTGGGTGAGCACGATGAGATACCTGATCCGGAATGACTGTTTCGAATGTGCAACGTCAAGGAAGAATGTACGTGGCTATGCAAATCCTGATTACCAACAGGCACAGACAACACTCCTGACGCCCCCGTCGCTACATACAACCTATCATGCTCCAGCCTCGGCCTTGTTCGCCTCGGCACTACTACCGCCCACAACAGTGCCAGTCTGCTCACTCGCCGCCCGCTGCCATGCTGGTATTGTGGCTTTGCGGTCGCTGCGATCGAATGGGTTTGTTGATGGGGTTGAGCTTTCTTGCTTTGCCACTGGCGCTGGCGCGGAGGGGGTACCGGTTGCCTCTGTGTTAGGCGTTGATGCACCGCTCGTGTTGGAAGGAGGATTCGGGCGAGGGTCTTTTGGCTTGTCGTTTCCATTTCCGTTCGGCGCTTGGGTTTTCCATGCCGGAGTCGAGGATCTTCCGACTTTGTTCTCGAGCAGCTTTTTTAAGCTTTGCATTTCTTGGCTTAGTTCTTCCAATTTTGCGTCGCCGTTTGCTTTCCAGCCGTCTAGGGCTTTGGGGACTTGGTCTTTTAGCCCTTGGATTTGGTCGGATAGTATTCTGCTTTCGGCTTCGGCCCGCGTGTTTGCGGCTTTGAGGTCTTGGACTATGGTGTCCACGTCTTTTAGCGTTGTGTCTAGTTTCTGCGTTCGTTGCGTCTCTTTCTCTTTGAGATCGGCGGTGTCGGTTGTTAGTTGATCGATTAGGGCGAAGGCGCGGTTGAAGGATGCGTCGATGGAGGCTTTGTCGGCTTCGAGTTGGGGCGGGGTGGGTGGGGAGATTAGAGGGAGGACGTAACGCTGGGCTGGGCATCAGAGTGTGAATGTTGGGTTGGAGAGGGTGTGACTACTTGGGCGACTTTGTAGAGGCCGTAGCCGACGCCGCTGGTTACGGTCGCCATGATGAACCAATCCCTCCAGTCACGCCGAGGTGGTCTGCTAGCGGTCAATGTGGATGCTGCACGGGAGTCCGGAGTGCAGCTGCTCACTCTGGTGGGGCTTGGCTCCAAGGTCCTTGCTGGTATGGTCCGTAACCATATCCATATCCCGCCGGCTGTGTCATCGGCTGTTGCCCCATATACCCACTTTGATTTTGCGACGGCGGTGGTGCTGGTGTGGTTGCCATCTGCGATCCATCTCCGACCCGAGCAAGAGAGACGTCGATTTCCTCTTGTGTGAGATTTTTGGACTGAAGAAAGGCTATTCGCTTGTCGAGCGCGGAGGCCGCGACGGATGGATCTCGTAGGACTGTGCAGCTGTGTTAGAGTATCTCACGTTTTGGAGTGTTCGCAATACTTACAATCAACAGCTGACGATACCAGGTCTTCTCGAATCATCTTGGCTTCGCTCAAGGCGGGTAATATGTCTTAATGGCTACATCAATGCCAGAGCCTCTTATGTATTATGACATAGAACAATTTGAGCACGTATTGGGCGTGAAGGAGTGGCCGGGGTTTTGGAGACCTCGGTCCGCGCGGTTAGGATAAGGTTAACCGCAGCCGCGTGCCAAGCCGAGGTTTGTTGACATCTTGGCCGAATAAACATTAGTCGAGTTGTCTTTGGCTCTCACCTAGCTTTGCTCAGAACGCTTTGCTACGACTATATCGGACCGTATTTCGTACGCCGCGCGTGCAGCAGAAGCGACCGTCGCGATTGCGTTACCAAAATGTCGCAAGATACTGGGCTCTTCAGCGTGCGAAAGCCACGAGAAGTGAGTCTGGAGAACTGACTATGCTGAAGCGTACTGACTTGTATAGACACTCGGCGGCATCAATTATAATTCTGCGATCCCACAACCAGCTTCAGTGAAGCGTTCGAATTCAATCTCACATATAAGAGAGTCGCAGGCACCTCGCACCTCACAACATGCCCGCTCAGTCTCATCCTCCCGCATGTCACTTGCTCCAAATCGCCCACAGCAGCCGAATTTCCAGCGTTCATCGTCGGGTACGAATCTTATAGATCTGGGTCGCCCATCCACCGTTCAACGCAATTCATCTTCCAATCTGTTCGCTAATGGAGCATCGGCGCATCGAATGAGCTATGCGCCGGGTGCAATAACTCCCGCGAATCAACAGTCGCTGAGTGCATCGCAGAGCCTACAGAGGAGGAGCAGTGTCTACTCTCGGCCCTCTTCGACGGGGCCTATGGGCCATCAATCATTCTTCACCCAGGCACCAGCACAAGCCAGCGCGCGGGGGGATCCAAGGCCTTGGAGAGATCCAAATTACAGAAACAAAGTTGGCCAGGACTTGCTCGACTATCTTACGCGAAACAATTTCGAGCTAGAGGTGAAGCGATCACTCAACCAAAAGAGCATGACTTCACCGACACAAAAGGACTTTGAGGCTATCTTCCAGTGGCTCTATCGTCGTATAGATCCCGCTTATCGATTTATGAAAAGTATTGATTTCGAAGGTCCCGCTATTTTGAAACAGCTACGATATCCGTTCGAAAACAAGGTGTCGAAATCGCAATGGGCTGCAGTGGGTGGACAGAATTGGTCGTCATTTCTGGGGATGCTGCAATGGATGATGCAGTTAGCACAGATGATGGATCAGTACGAGGCGGGCGATTATGATGTTGCTTGTGCTGAGGCAGGCGTCGATGTGAGTGGAGACAGGATCATCTTCCGCTTCTTGAGTGGTGCATACCGCGACTGGCTACAAGTTGGGGATGAAGACGATGACGAAGACGCCGAAAAGCTACTTATACCGCACGTGGAAGCTATGGCTGCCGAATTCGAGCGAGGCAACCAGAGGTACGCTGAGGAGATGAAGATTCTTGAAGCAGAAAATGAGGTCCTAAAGCAGCAAATGGCAGAAGCTGAAGCGGGCGCTCCAGACTTGGCGAAGTTGGAGAAACATTTCAAGATCCTCGAGGACGATAAGCGGAAGTTCGAGGAGTACAATACTAACGTTGAAGGTAAAGTAGAGAAATATGAGCAACGCAATAAGTTCTTGCTCGAGGAGATCGAGCGAACCGAAAGCGAGCTTAGAGAAGCTGAGCAAGAAAAGGCAAACTTGCAAGACTCTGTGGACCGGCAAGGCATCACTATCCAGGACATCGATCGCATGAACACGGAGCGAGATCGTTTGCAGAAAGGACTGGAAGCATCAACCATCAAGCTTGAAGAAGTCAAGCGAAAGGCTACCGAGAAAGAGACCGATGCCAACCATAGTCTCGAGGAGCTCGAACGTGTTGTTGACAAGTATAATTCTCTGTGCTACCAGAACGCCTTGATACCATCAATCGCAGCGAATGCCAAGGGCCAGGATTTTGAGCTGCATTTGAATATAGACTCCACGCCAAACTTTTCATCTTCACAATTAGGCTCGTCACAACGTGGCGTCAGCAGTGACCGGTTGCTGGCTGATCCGTCGACTGGCTACCACCCACCGCACGTCCTCAATCTGGATCTACGAGGCTATGTGAAGAGCCAACTGATTGGATTACGAAAGGAGATCAACGAGCGGAGAACACTCGCTGTAGATGCAGACATGAAGAATCATGAGCTGCTCGACTCTATCAAAGAAGCCATCGATGACAAGAGAGGCGAGGTGGAGGCTTTGGAGCATAGAGTACGAGCCGCAGAGGAGGAGTTTGAGAAGACGAAGGAGGTAAGTAAAGACGGTAACGCTAGCTCGAGATGCACACACTGACCAAACGTTTGCAGATCACGTCCACACAAAAAGTGGCGTCCGATGCACAAATCGAAAAGATGGAGAAAGAGCTCGCCAAAATGCGTGCCGGCCTAGATGAAAGCGTGCAACTAATGGAGCAGCGAGAGATGAACACCAACATCGAGTAAGCT
>JAABUK010001021.1_pt1 | contig 55462 bp, 56 predicted proteins | sample 5559141 | NCBI WGS metagenome assembly JAABUK01 (sample SAMN10711869, study PRJNA513367) | rock metagenome | isolation source: Antarctica rocks | place: Antarctica: Victoria Land, Pudding Butte nord | collected 2016-01-03 | reverse complement strand
GCGAACCGCTCTCGAACGGCAGGTCGCCGAGCAGAGTGTCAGTGCCGACCATCATGATGAGATCGTGAACGTAGCCTGAGAATCATCGGGCCGCCACCGAAGTTCCACGGAACTCGGGACATCCTCCTACTGCAAGTCCATGACAGACCCTCGCTAAGCGCCAAAAAGGGCCTTTGACCTGCGGTGGAGCCAAGGGGACTCGAACCCCTAACCCCCTGCTTGCAAAGTGTCGGAGCGGGCTTCGTTAACCGGTGTTCGTGCAGGCCAGATCCCTTGTTGCCTCGGCTGTCAGTGCTCCGTAGTGAGCTCGTTGCTGCAAGTTGCTGCTGCAAATAGTCCTCGGGTCGATGCGGGCACGGTCAACTTCCCTCCCCCTGACAATCGGAAGGTCGGCGGTTCGACCCCGCCCCTGGCCACCGCCCAAAGCCGCAGGTCACGAGCCTTTTGGCCTGCGGCTTTGTGCACCCGCACCCTTCGCCGCAAGGAGGGTCGCACCGTCGCCAATAGCCCTGAGTGACCGCCAATGGCCCGAGAGATGTTGCACGAGATGCCGACCGACGCGGCACTCAGGCCGGTCTCCAGTTTGGGAATCATGGGGGCGGACGAGTCGGCCGACGTCGTGCTCGAGCCCACAGCAATGGTTCCGCTTGTGGTCAGGATCTCTGCATGCAACTCCGCGCCAGGCACCCACTCTCTGAGTCCTGAGCTCTTCGTCCCGAACCCCGGGCAATGCAGCCACAGCGCCGTATTTGTGCTCACGACTTGCCGTTGGGACTCACATGGCGCCACCCGGCCGCGCGCATACTGCTGCACTTCGCTAGCGCACTTCGCCGGTGGCAGTGACGACCCCGTGCACGCTGCGGATCTCGACATCCCTCGGAAGCCCACGCGGACCCGCCTGGGCGACCAGGGTCTGGGGACCAGTCATCGGAGCGACCAATCGGTAGGCGAAGGTCCTGCCTGCGAGCTCGACACCCTGGTGTCGCAGGAACTCGACCATGAGGAGTGCTTGCAGCGGACCGTGGACCACCAGCCCCGGGTAGCCCTCCCGCGCCGCCCACTGGTGGTCGTAGTGGATGCGGTGGGCGTTGTAGGTCAGGGCGGAGAAACGGAACAGCAACGCCTCGTCTGCCGTGAGTGCCAGGCAGGGCTGGGCACGCCCGGGCCAGGCCGGGTCGGCCAGGGAACCGGGTCTGGCCTCGAGGGGCGCACCCGGCTCTCGGTACACGATGTCCTGCTCATCCACCACACAGACGTGCCCATCCTGCTCGGACTGTGCCGGACGGTGACGAAGCTCAGCGGGCCGGAACGGCCATCCTTGTGGGTCGTCCTGATGATCTGGCTGGTGCGAATTGCCTCATGGCCCTGGCGGAGCGGCTGGTCAGTGGTCACCCGTCCCCCGGCGAACATCCGCCGACCTCCCTGGCCGGGTGGAGCCGGGATGCCGCTCGTGGGATGGCCATCTGGTCCCAGCTCGTTCTGCGGCCGCCGCTCGAGCAGGTAGACCTAGTGCCACAAGGGGAAGAGGGCACCATCGGGTGGGTTGGTGTCGAGGACACCGGCGAGCGCCGCGGCCGGCTCCGGGCCCACGAGTTCGGCGCGGACGACCACCTCCGGGTCATGCGCCGCTGGCTCTGGAGCCCCGCGCTCTCGCCTTGGCTCCGTCGGCGGGGTCTGGTCAGCCACGACCGCCCCTCACCATGACCGACTCCGCCCTGGCGATCACGGGCGCATCGACCATCTGTCCGTCTACGGCCACAGCCCCCGCTGCACGACCAACCTGGAGCACCCCCTCTGCCCAGTCGATCTCATCCTGCGTGGGGGCGAAGGCCGTGTTGACCGCCTCGACCTGCCGGGGATGCACGCACAGCTTGCCCGTGAAGCCGAGCTCGCGCGCCAGCAAAGCCTCCGCCCCGGCGACCGAAGGGTCATCGACGTCAGTCGTGACGCCCTCGACCGGTCCGGGCAGCCGGGCGGCCGCCGATGCGACCACGAGGGTCGAGCGCGCGAACAGCAGGGCGCGATCCGACAGCGCACTTCCTGTATCGGCCGAGAGGTCCAGGTGGCCGAAGGCGAGGCGGGCGACTCCGGTCGCACCGGCCAGCTCGGAGCAGCGCTGCACCCCGATGGCAGTCTCCACGAGCGCCACCAACGGCACCGCCCCGCCCAGCCGGTGGTGAGCCGCGACGAGGGCCGCCGGGTCCTCGGCCATGGGCACGACGACTGCGAGCAGACCGGGGGCCCCGACCAGGGCCGCAAGGTCCGCGGCATGCTCCGGACTCGTGGTGCCGTTGACCCGGACCGCCGCACTGCCCGGCCCGTTCAGCCAAGTCGTGACGGCCTCACGCGCACCAGCCTTGTCACCGGGAAGCACGGCGTCCTCGAGGTCGACCACGACCAGGTCCGCGCCGGCTGCGGCAGCCTTGGCGAACCGGTCCGGCCGGCTGCCGGGGACGAACAGCAGGCTGCGGGCAGCAGCGACGTCGGCAAGGGTCACGGTGCCACGCTCCGGCGCCGTACCAGCTGGCCGGCGATGACGTTCCGCTGGATCTCGTTGGTGCCCTCACCAACGATCATCAGGGGCGCGTCGCGGAAGTAGCGCTCGACGTCGAACTCCGTCGAGTAGCCGTACCCGCCGTGGATCCGCATGGCGTTGAGGGCGATCTCCATGGCGGTCTCGGACGCGAACAGCTTGGCCATCCCCGCCTCGAGGTCAGCACGCTCGCCGGCGTCATACCGGCGGGCCGCGTGGAGCGTCAGCTGCCGGGCGGCGGTGAGGTGCGTGGCCATGTCGGCCAAGTAGTTGCCGATCGACTGGTGCTTCCAGATCGGCACCCCGAACGTCTCCCGCTCCTGGGCGTAGCGCAGCGAGTCCTCCAGGGCCGCCCTGGCCACGCCGAGGGCGCGCCCGGCGACCTGCAGCCGGCCCACCTCCAGACCCCGCATCATCTGGGCGAAGCCTCGACCTGGCTCATCGCCCAGCACACCCGCAGCTGGGACGCGCATGTCCTCGAAGACAAGCTCGCAGCTCTCGACACCCTTGTAGCCCAGCTTCCCGAGGTCGCGGGAGACCGAGAGTCCCGGGCCCTTCTCGATCAGCAGCACCGAGATGCCGTGGTGCCTGGGCTCGGCCCGCGGGTCGGTCTTGCACAGGACCGCAATCAGATCGGCGTGACGGGCGTTGGAGATCCACGTCTTGCTGCCGTTGACGACGTAGTCACCGCCGTCGCGGACCGCGACGGTGCGCATCGCCTGCAGGTCGGACCCACCCCCGGGCTCGGTCAGCGCCATCGTCGCCCGCAGCTCCCCGGTCGCCATCCGCGGGAGGTACAGGTCCTGCTGCTCACGGGTGCCGAAATCGCGAAGCAACTTGGCCACCACCGTGTGTCCGCCCATGGCCCCGGCCAGGCTCATCCACCCGCGGGACAGCTCCTCGGTGACGAGGACGTAGCACGGGCTGCTCACGTAGGTCTCGCCCCAAGGCTCTGGTACCGCGAGGCCGAAGACGCCGAGCTCCTTCATCGTGTCGATGAGCGCCTCGGGGTAGGTGTTGGCGTGCTCCAGCTCGCGGACCACGGGTTTGACGTCACGGTCAACGAAGGCACGGACGACCTTGACGATCGCGCTCTCGTCCTCGGACAGGCCTTCCACGAGCTACCTCTGCCTCTGCGCCGTGGCGCGGTCGGGGGTGGTCTGTTGCCGGGGGGACGCGCTGCGCGCCCGACCGTGGTCGAGCTGGTCACGGAGCACGTCGCCAGCGGTTCCCCAGGTGATGTCGTCGGGGGCGACGTCACTGGTTTTAAGGCAGTCGGTCGCCTTGTCCAGGAGCTGACGTGCGCCAGGAGGGTGGTCCGGGGACCCCGGCGGGTGCACGAGCGTGGCACGGTGACTGGCGGTGCCGGTGGACACCAGAACCTCAACCTGTCCGCTGAGCAAGGCGCCAGACGACCCGCCCGGCCCACATCCACCGCCCTCGACGGAGTCGGCGTCCGCACCAGCCTCGACGCGTACGAGCGCCATCAACCGGCGGACGTGCGGGTCGAGGACCGCGTCGTCGGTGAATGCGGCCAGACCGGGGTGGTCCGCGAGCAGGACCGCGCTCACCGCATACTCCATGCTGAACTTGGCCTCGAGACCCGTGCGCGGATCGGCATGGATCAGGGGCACCAGGGTCGCGGCCGGGGTCCGTACCGTGATCGACGTGATCTCGGAGGGACGGACGCCGTCCGCGCGCAGCTGTCCCGCCGCTCCCATCGGTCGCTGCAGCGCATAGCAGCAGGGATGGAGCTTGACTGCGAGGCCGCCGGGGATCGCCGTCCCGCTGGTCTCGACCGAGAAGGGAGCTCCCCCGAGCAGCTGCATCCACTGGTCCAGCGCGGTCGGGTCGGCGGTCGCACCGGCGGCCGCCAACCGCGCGGCGCGCACCCCGGCGTGGGCGGCGAAGCCCACCTGGAGGGACTTGGCATCCGTGCCGAAGCTGCGCTGCACGCCACCGCCGGCAGGGACGGCGAGGGCCATCGCCCGGGCCAGGCCGTCCGCGTCCAGGCCCAGCGCGACACCCGCGGTCACGGCCGCTCCGATCGCTCCGGCGCTCGTGGTCGCGTGCCAGCCTGCGGCGTAGTGCCGCCAGCCCAGTGCGGTCCCGACCCGTGCCATCACCCCGGCCCCGGCCAGGTAGCTGCGAGCACCGGCTCCGAGGGCCGCAGCCACCGGGACGCACACCGTGCTGATGTGGGTGGTCGAGGGCAGGTGAAGGTCGTCGAAGTCGAGGACGTGGCAGGCCGTCGCCCAGCGGGCCTCCTCCGTCAGGCTCGTCACCGTGCGCAGGATGGGCTCCCGGCGGGCGGCGAGGCCCACAGAGACGGTGTCGAGCAGCGCGCGCGAAGCCAGCGCGAGGTCGTCCGGTGTCGGGGCGAGGCGGACAGCCCACTCGGCCAGGGTATGCGCCAGCGGCGGTCGGGACGCGACGAGGGGGATCATGTCGCCTCCAGGTCGGAACCGAGCCCGAGCTCGGCGAGGATGCGGTCCGTGTGCTCGCCCAGCGCAGGCACCGGCCCGAGGAACGGCTCCTGGCCATCGAGCGCTACCGGGGGCCGCAGAACCCGGATCGGCCCGCCGGGTGTGCCGACCTCGCGCCACCGATCGCGTGCCGCGAGCTGTTCGTGGTCCACCAGCCCACGCACGTCGCGCAGCTGCGCCGAGGCGATGCCGACGTCGTCGAGGTGGCGCGCGACCCCTTCGGCGGTGCGGCTTGCGAAGGCCGCGACGATGTCGGCGGTCAGCTCGTCGCGGTGCGCGACTCGCAGGCTGTTGCCGGCATACCGCGGATCGAGGGCCAGTTCCGGCCGCGCCAGGACGTCGATGCAGAACACGGCCCATTCGCGTTCGTTCTGGATGCCGAGGAACACCACGCCGTCCGCGCACGAGAACGGTCCGTAAGGCGCGATCGCGGCGTGGGTCGCACCGGTCCGCGCCGGGTCCTGGCCGCCATAGGCCCCGTAGTACATGGGAAATCCCATCCACTCCGCGAGCGCTTCGAGCATCGACACCTCGATGGTCGCCCCCTCACCGGTTGTCGCCCGTCGCAGCAGCGCCGCCAGCACCCCGGTGTAGGCATACATTCCGGCGGCGATGTCCGCGACCGAGATACCCACCTTCGACGGCTCGTCGGGCGTCCCGGTGATGGACACCAGGCCCGCCTCGCACTGCACGAGCAGGTCGTAGGCCTTGCGGTCCGTGTACGGCCCGCCCTCCCCGTAGCCGCTGATGGACACGTGGACCAGGTCAGGTCGTGCAGCGCGCAGGGTGGCCGCACCGAACCCGAGCCGGTCCAGGGCCCCCGGGGCGAGGTTCTGGACCACGACGTCCGCCCGGCCCACCAGGGCACGCAGGGCCGCGACACCTGCCTGCGACTTCAGGTCGAGGGCGATGGACTCCTTGGACCGGTTTAGCCAGACGAAGTGGGACGACATCCCCAGCACCGTCTCGTCGTAGCCCCGGGCGAAGTCACCACTGTCAGGACGCTCGACCTTGATCACGCGCGCGCCGAGGTCGGCGAGCTGGCGGGTCGCGAACGGCGCGGCAACCGCCTGCTCGACCGACACCACGGTGACACCTTCGAGGGGCAGCACCCTGGGATCTCCTTCACGATGGGTTCGGTGGAACGGGACGGTGTGCCGGGGCTAGATCAGGAGTTCTGCTCGACCCAGCGGTGGATGTCGGTGTGGTCGGCGTTAGGCGGCAGCTCCTCCAGCGCGCGCTCCCACAGCGCCAAGGTGGCCGCGGAGTGCTCTGCGACGACCCCGGTCGACCGACCCAGCCCCACCGCGATCCGGGTGTCCTTGACCAGCAGGCTCATGAGGAAACCCGAGGTGAACGTGCGGGGCAGCACGTAGCGCGGCCACTTGGTCATGGTGGACCAGCTGCGGCCACTCGACCCGTTAATCGCGTCCATCATGACCTCGGGGTCGAGTCCGAACTTGGTGCCGATGACGAGCGCCTCGCTGCTGGCGAGTAGGTGGGATGCCGACAGCAGGTTGTTGAGGGCCTTGAGCGCGTGCCCGGCTCCGATCGGGCCTGCGTGCACGACGTGCACACCCATGACGGCGAGCATGTCTCGGAACTCCGCGACCCAGTTCTCGGGGGCGCCGACCATGATGGTGAGGCTTCCGTCCCGGGCAGCGGGCACGCCACCTGACACCGGTGCGTCGATCATCCGCACACCGCGCTGTTCGGCCTCGACAGCCATCCGTTGGGTCTCCTCCGGCTGGGAGGAACCCATGTCGACGAGCATGCTGCCCTCCGCCATGGCGTCGAGCAGGCCGTCGTCGATGAGCACGGACGCCACGACGGCGGAGTTGGGCAGCATGAGGACCACCGCACGGGCGTCCTTGGCCGCGGCCTCGAGGAATGGCGCACGGCTGTAGCCGTCCTGGCCGTCCAGCACGGCACCCCCATCGGGTGACGCGTCGTACGCCTGCACGTGGAATCCCGCCTCCAAGAGGCGCTGCGCCATGGGCGCACCCATGTTGCCCACGCCGACGAACCCGATGGTGTCGCCGGGGCCGATGGTCTGCTCGCTCTCGCTCATGACTTCTCACCCGGGTCGGCCGTCTGGTCCGCCGCCGCGAAGTCCTCGTCGCTGACCTCGTCGAGCCACTCCGTCTGGCCCATGGACACCGCGACGTGGACGAGGAACGCGTCGTCAGACGCACCGTGCCAGTGCTCCTCACCCGGCGGCGTCCAGACCGTGTCGCCACGACGGACGTGGTACGCCTCGCCCTGCCGGTCCGCGACCCAGCCCTCACCCGAGCAGACGTGGATGACCTGGCCGCCCTCGTGGCGGTGCCAGTGGGTGCGTCCCCGGGGTGCGAAGTAGACGGTGTTCATGGTGACCCCGTCCTCCGTCGGCATCAGCGGGTCTCCCCACACCTCGCCGGTGAACGTGTCTCTGCGCTTCTCGGCGCGGGCGCCCTCGGCGCGACCCTTGATGTGCTTCATGTCATCTCCTCGTGGTGTTGGTCGTACTGGTCATGGCGGGGCCGGGCGTCACGGCACCTCGGTGCCGTCGGCCTCCAGCGACGCGAGCGCGTCCTCGGCGATGCGGAAGGACTCCAGCGCGGCCGGCACACCGGCGTAGATGGCGGTCTGCAGGAGCACCTCCTGGATCTCCGACCGCGTGAGGCCGTTGGTCACCGCCCCCTTGACGTGCACGCCGAGCTCGTGGTGCCGGTTGAGCACCGTGATCATCGCGAGGTTGGCGATGCTGCGGCTGCGGCGGTCGAGTCCCTCGCGGGTCCACACCGCGCCCCAGCAGTACTCGGTGACCAGGTCCTGGATCGGACGGCTGAACTCGCTGACGTTGTCCATCGAGCGTTGGACGTGGGCCTCGCCGAGGACCTTCTTGCGCATGGCGAGGCCGGCGTCATAGACGGTGGAGTGCTGATCGGGGGTGGTGGTCACGGTGTCTCTCTTCTTGGTGGTCCAGCGACGCTGGTGGTGGCGGGGGTCCTGAGTTCGAGGTGGTGCGCGTCAGGAGGGGGTCTCGGCGCCGCTGGTGCCGTCCTGGAGGCGCACCCCGCCCACGAGGTCACCGAGGGCGTCGACGACACGGTTGCTGATCTGGTCGCCGTAGCCACGCTGCAGTGCGATCCCGAAGGCGGCGACCGGGCCCGAGGCGTGCAGGCTGGGGGCGCCGAGCTCGGCCAGGTACTCGACGTACAGCAGCACGTCCTTCATCATCAGCCGCGAACTCAGTCCGCCCTCGAGGTAGTCGCCCCGGACGATGCTCGGGAAGCGGTGCTCGGTCGCCCAGTTCGCGCCACTGGACGCGTTGATGACCTCGAGCACCTGGGCGACGTCCAGTCCCGCGACACGGGCCGCGAGGAGCACCTCGCTGCTCGCCGCCAGGTTGACGGCATTGAGGAAGTTGTTGAGCAGCTTGGTCGAGTGACCGGCACCTGGACCGCCCATGTGGAAGATAGCGGAGGCGAGGGGGTCCAACGTCGGTCGCACGCGGTCGAGCACCTCGGCGTCGCCCCCGACCATCAGGGTGAGCGTCCCCTTCGCTGCCGCCGCAGCACCCCCGGAGACGCCGGCGTCGAGGAGGTCGACCCCGACCTCGGCCAACGCGGCGTGCAGTCGCCGGGTCGAGGCGGGGGCTGCGGTGCTGAGGTCCACGACCACCTGCCCGGGCCGGGTGGCTCCCAGCAGGCCGTCCACTCCGAGGACGACACGCTCGACGACGCCGCTGTCGGGGAGCGAGAGCAGCACGTGGTCGGCACCCTCGGAGACCTCTCGGGCGGAGGAGGCGGGGCGCACGTGGGCTGCCTCTGCAGCCCCGGCCCCCGGGTCGTGGCCGAGCACATCGTAACCGGCGGCCAGCAGCTGCCCGGCCATCCGGCGGCCCATGTTGCCGAGACCGACGAACCCGATCGTCGTGGCGCTCATCGGGCGCTCCCCGTCGGCACGATCCTGGCAGCGCTGTCGACGGGCTCGGGGTCCCAGGCGCCCGCTCCCCCGCCGGGGCGCACCGTGTTGACCCATGCGGCACCGCCGTCGACGGAGACGACCTCGCCGGTCACGTATGACGCCGCGTCACTGAGGAGGAATGCCACCACTTCGGCCACCTCGGCCGGGGTGCCCGTGCGCCGCTGCGGCACCGTGCTGCCACGCTGGGCCATGTCGTCGGCTCCTCCGGAGCGCCCCGCAGCCTGGGCGAACAGTCCGGTGGGAACGAGCCCGGGTGCCACCGCGTTGACGCGGATGCCTTGCGGCGCACCGAACATCGCCGCACCGCGCAGCAGGCCCACGGTTGCGTGCTTGGAGGTCTGGTACGGCAGCAGGTCGTGGCTGCCGCGCAGGCTGGCGATCGACGCGGTGAGCACCACCGCACCACCGCTGGACTGCGCGGCATACTGCCGAAGGGCGCCGCGCAGACCCAAGAACGTGCCGCGCACGTTGACGGCCATGACACGGTCGAAGTCGGCGACGTCGATCTCCGTGATGCGCTCGAAGGTGCCGACGATCCCCGCGTTGAGGTGATGCAGGTCGATCCGGCCGAACTCGGTGGCCGCGGCGCCGAGGTAGCGGTCGACATCCTCCTCGAGCGCCACATCGGCCGTGAGTGCGAGCGCGTCCCCCGGAAGCCCGGTGGCCACTCGCTCGGCCGCCGCGCCGTCGATGTCGACGACGACCACCCGAGCGCCCCGGGCCGACAGGCACCTGGCGGACGCTGCGCCGATACCGCTGCCCGCGCCGGTCACGACAGCCACGCGACCGCTCATGTCCCCGGCTCCGCAGACGGCCATCGCTGCTGTGGAGAGGTTGTTCGTCACGATGCTCACCCGACCCGAACCCCGAAGCCGGGGTCGCCCGCATTGAGCGGCGTGAACCGTTCCAGGACAAGGGGGTCGTGTCCTGCGACGTATGCGGTGTCGCGGATGCGGGCCAGTCGGCTCACGGTGTCGAATGCCGCGTACATGCGGGGTAGGTCGGCCACCATGAGGAACGGACGGTCCAGGTCCACCTCGTCGTAGTAGTGCACGGCGTCGGAGGTGAGCAGCACGGGGCCCCCCTCGCCCTCAACGGTGACAATGAGCTGCCCCGGGGTGTGGCCGCCGACCTCAAGGCCGCTTATCCCCGGCGCTACCTCGTGCGACCCGGACACGCGGACGACCCGGTGCTCGTCATGGTCGAGACGCGCGAGCAGCTCGATGTCAGCCCACTCCGCGCTGTGTCCGAACTGGAACCTGCGGGCCAACGGCCCGGTCCAGAAGTCGAGCTCCACCCCCGACATCACGACCTGCGCGCGCGGAAACAGGCCGACGTTACCGGTGTGGTCGTAGTGCCCGTGGGTCACGACCACCGTCTCGACCTCCGAGGGGTCCACCCCGATGCGGCTCAGCCCCTCCGGGACCGGACAGGTCATGGTGCGCCCTCGAGGTGTTCCCACCCCCGGTGTGAAGCCGGTGTCGACCACCACGGTCCGTCCTTGACCCCTGATGACCCAAAAGAAGTAGTCCATGACGAGGTCGTAGTCGGGAACCTGGTAGGTGTGGAAGTTCAGGTAGACCTGCGAGGCCGTCGTGGTCCGGGTCGCGTACCGGACGGCACTGACGTCATAGCCGTGCGCCACGGTCGTCCTCCCTATCCGGGGTCGTGCTGGCGATGGACTCGTCGGTTGACCTGGCCGTGGCCGCTGCAGCTGGGGCCATGAGGCCCTGGCCGCCGCGGAACCGGGCACGCAGCGACGACGTGTAGCGCCGCAATCCGCCGGGACGCAGGACGCCGAGCAGCCCCTGCGGGATCAGCAGGATCGCCAGCATGAGGATGAGGCCGTAGAGCAGGGCGGCGATGCCGGGCAGTGATCCGAATTGCACGTTGACCTCGGCCACCACGGGCTGCAGGACGAACTCTCCCGCGACACCACCGAGGAGCACGCCGGCACCACCTAGGATGCCGGCGACAACCGGGTCCAGGCTGTTGTGGATGCCGAACGCGGTCTCGGCATCCATCAGCTTGTAGGTCGCCAGGTAGGCCACGCCTGCCATGGCCGCCATGGCGGCGCTGATGGCCATGGCCGTGACCTTGAGCGCCAGCACCCGGATGCCTAGCGCAGCGGCGGACTCCTCGTCATCGCGGATTGCCCGCAGCAGGAGGCCCAGTCGTGAACGCCCCACGCCCCACAGGACGAGCGTCGCAATGATTGCAACCGCTAGGGCGAGGTAGTAGTAGGCCACCTGGTTGTCGAACTGCAGCCTGAGCAGGTCGGTGCCCGGCTGGAACGAGATGCTGAGGCCGTACTGGCCACCGGTGTAGTCGGCGAAGAACCGCACCAGCTCGAAGAGCGACACCGTGAGCAGGAAGGTCACGAGTGAGAAATAGTGCCCCCGGATGCGCAGGGTGACGTAGCCGATCGCCGCCGCGAATGCTGCCGTGACCGCCACCCCCACGAACAGCCCGAACAGCAGCGGGATGTGCCACCTCTGCTCGATGATGCCGGCGGTGTAGGCACCGAGACCGAAGAAGGCGAGCTGGGCGAGTGACCACTGACCGGCATACCCGGCGAGCAGGTTCCAGCTCTGCGCCACCGCCGACAGGAGCAGTGCGAACGTCACTACCCGGATCCAAAAGATGTTGTCGCCCAAGGCGAATCCGGCCGCCAGGGCCGCCACGAGTGCGACGCCGACGATAATCCGCTGCCACCTCATATCCGGCCCTTTCCGAGCACGCCCCGTGGTCGGACGAGCAGCACCAGTAGCACGAGGAGGAACAGCGCCGTGTTGGTCAGGGCCGCGCTCCAGTAGACGGTCACGCTAGTCAGCACCAGGGCCACCACGAGTGAGGCGATCGCACCCCCGACGAGATCGCCGAGGCCGCCGAGGATCACGATGGCGAAGGCGATGATCGCGAACGACAACCCGCTGTCCGGGCCGAACGTGACGTAGGTGGCGATGACTCCACCCGCGGCTCCGGCGAGTGCCGCTCCCATCGTGAACGCCAGCAGGGAGATCCGGCGGTCGTTGATTCCACACAGGCGCACCGACGTGCGGTCGTCGGTGACCGCCTTGACCGCCTTGCCGATCGTCGTGCGGTTCAGCAGATAGAGCGTCGCACCGCCGAGCAGGAGTGCGATGGCGAAGGCGATCAGCTGCGAGATGCGTACCGGCAGGCCGAGGACGTTGATGGTGCCGTAGTCGAGCTTCACCGTCCGGAAGTCGGAGCCGGCGATCGCGAGGATGGCGCTGACGACCACGCTCGAGAATCCGATGAGCGCGAACATGCGCACGAGTGGACTCTCGACCGTGAAGCGCAGGTAGCCGGCGTAGAGCCCTGCGCCTAGTGCCCCCACGAGGACCATGTCGGCGAAGACCAACAACCACGGGCTGAGCCCGATGGCGTCGTGTATGAAGAAGGTGGCGTAGGACCCGAGGATGATCAGGGCGCCGTGGGCGAAGTTCACGATGTCGAGGACCCCGAAGATGATGTTCAGGCCCAGCGACAGCACGAAGTAGACGGCGGCCAGCAGGACCGAGGACACGAGGACTTGCATGAGGACCGTCATGTCATGCCTTTCCACGGGTCGTGGGAGTTGGGGAACCGTTGCCGAGATAGATCTCGGCCAGGTCGCCCGGCCGGTCGCGGAACTCCGCCGCCGGGCCGTTGTGGACGACCGATCCCTCATGGAGCACCACGAGGCGGTCGGCGATCCCAAGCACGCGCCCCACCTCCTGCTCCACGAGCAGCACGCTTACGCCGCGGTCGAGCAGGGGCGGTAGCGCCCGGTAGATCTCCTCGACGATCATCGGCGCGAGACCGAGCGATGGCTCGTCGATCAGGAGGCACGTCGGCCGGCCCATGAGGGCGCGGCCGACGGCCACCATCTGCTGCTCACCACCGCTGAGCACCCGCGCAGTGCGGCCGAGGATGGCCCGCAGGGCGGGGAAGAGGCTCAGCACCTCCTCCTGTCGGTCACGGCGTTCGACGCGTGACGCGTGGTAGGCCCCCAGCATGAGGTTATCCTCGACCGATAAGGAGGGGAACAGCCGTCGTCCCTCCTGGACCATCGCGATGCCGAGCCGGGCCCGCTCGTCTGCCGGAAACTGCCCGATGTCGGAGCCCTCCCACCGCACCCGGCCCGCCCTGAGCGGGATCACCCCGGCGAGCGCCCGCAACAGGGTGGACTTCCCAGCCCCGTTCGGACCGACGACCCCGACGAGCTCGCCACGGGCGACCTCGATGTCGAGGTCGGCTACGGCGACCAGGTCGCCGTAGCCAGCGGTGACGCCCTCTCCGGTCAGCAGTGGCATCGCGCAGTCCCTTACTTCTTGAAGGGGATCGGCTTGGTGCTCGCGATCTTGGCGGGCGCCACGGTCACCGGCTTGCCGTCCTGCCACTGGACGATCGCGGGCGTGGTGTCCTTGAGCATTCCCGTCGAGTCGAACGAGACCTTGCCTGCGGCAAGCATGGTCGCCGGCCCTTCGGTGATGTTCACAGCGGACAGCGCGTCACGAACGTCCTGGGGCTTCTTGGACTTCGCTTGCTCGAGCGCCGTGGCGATGATGTGGATGGCGGCGCAGTCCTCGCCTGCCTCCTGCCCGGGGAACGGGAACTCGGGGTGGGCCGCGGTGAACTGCTCGGCGAACTTCTTGGCCGCATCACCCGGTATGTCCCAGTTCCATCCGGCACTGGAGAACGTGCCGTTGGCTGCCTCACCGATGGTCTTGGCGTAGTCGGTGGCCACGAATCCCGACCCTGCACCCAGCAGCGGTCCGGTGTAGCCCTGCTCCTTGAAGGCCTTCTGCAGCAGCGCCATGTCCGATAGGGAGCCCTGGACGAAGATGAGGTCCGGCTTGGACGCGAGGATCTTGATCGCAAGGCTGTTGCCCTCCGTCAGGCCGGGGGTGAAGAACTCCTTGACCGGGACCTTGACCCCGAGCGAGGTCAGCCGGTCAGCCGCACCGTTGGCCGAGACCGTCGCGGCCGAGGTGTTGTCGGCGGTCACGGCCGCCGTCGTGACGTCGTAGCCCGACTTCTTGGCGAGCTCGAGCACCGAGTCGACGGCCTGGGCGCCCATCGTCTTCGCGCCAGCGGGCAGCTTGAAGATGTACTTGTAGTTGCGCTCGACGATGTTGTCGGCGAAGGACTCGGTGACCATCGGTACCTTGGCCTGCTCGGCAACGGTGCTCGCAGCGAGGGTGTAGGAGCTCGCCCACGCGCCGATCACTGCGGACAGGTCACCTTGCCCGATCATGCTCTGGAGCTGGTTGGCGACCTGAGCGGGTGCCGCGGCGCCCGTGTCCTTGACGACCAGCTCGATCTTCGCCCCGCCGAGTGCCTTGATGCCTCCGGCGTCGTTGATGTTCTTAGTGCACAGCTCCGCACCCAGCCTGGCCTGCTTGCCGTTGTCTGCGAAAGGCCCCGACAGCGGCTCGAGCAGGCCCACCTTCACGGGCTCGCCCCCGCCGGCTCCTCCGCCGGCGTTGTCACTTCGTCCACACGCGGCGAGGAGCCCGACGGCGACACATGCGGCGGCGATGGAGGTGCTTATGCGAGTCGTGGTCCTCATCATCATGCGGTTCACTTCCTTGTGACGGTGCTGCGGATAAGGTGCGGGAGATCGCTGGGGCCGGTCAGGCTGCGCCCCCGAAGCCCAGGTATGCCTCCTTGACGCGGTCGCTGGAGAGCACCTCGTCGACGTCTCCGTAGGCGATGACACTGCCTTTCTCGAAGACGACGAGACTGGTGGCGAGCTGGCGCAGTGCGCGCAGCACGTGTTCGACGAGGACGAGGTGGATGCCGTCCGCGTCGAGGCCGCGCAGAATGGTCACGAGCTCGCCGATCTCTTTGTCGCTGAGGCCCTCGAAGACCTCGTCAAGGAGCACGAGCTGAGGTTCGATGGCCATCGCGCGGGCAACTTCGAGCTTCTTACGGGCGGCGAGGGGCAGCGAGCCGGCGTTCTGCCCGGCGATGTCGGCCAGCCCCATCCGCTCCAGCAGCTGCTCAACTTTGTCCGCCTCGCTGCGCCGGCTGCGTGCGCGACTGGCAAGACGGGCAACCAGGACGTTCTCCCGGACGGTCATGTCGCTGAACGGTCGTGGCACCTGGAAGGTGCGTGCGACCCCAGATCGCGCCACGGCCGTCGCGTGGGTGCGGACCAGCCGATTGCCGAGGACGGCCACCGTGCCCGAGGTTGGTCGTCGGGCGCCGGCGATGACGCTCAGGCAGGTGGACTTGCCCGCGCCATTGGGTCCGATGATGCCCGTGATGCCGGAGCCGGTGTCCAGGTGAAGCGTCACGTCGTCGAGGGCCTTGACCCCGCCGAAGGCGACCGTGACAGCGTCGAGCGCGACGAGCGAGCTCAAGACCGGCTTCCCTCGAGCAGGCTGTCGAGCACCGGGGCAACGAAGGACCGGAAGGTCTCGGGGTCCTCGGACATCGGGAAGTGCCCTGATCCCCGCATCTCGACCAGCTCCCCGCCGAGGCGGGTGGCCGCCTCTCGGCTCATATCTGTGGTCGCCGAGTAGTCGTACTCACCACTGAAGACCCACAGCGGGCAGGTCGCCGGCTCCAGTCCGGCCGAGTGCTTCGGGAAGTCCCGGGAGTAGAAGGCGGTATCACCTTGGTATACCCCCGGGCCGGACTGTGCATATCCCCAGAGGGTGAGCTCGCGTGGACGGCTCGGGGCGGCGGGCGCGATGAGCCCACCGACCCAGCTGGTCAAGAACTGGCTGTGGTCGACGCCCGCGTAGTTGGTCCACGGCACGAACCGCCCGGGATTGCCCAGCCCGCCCTCGAGGGCCAGGACGCCGCGGAACTCATCCCCGTGCCGGCTCGCCAAGTACAGCGCGATCGCCCCGCCCATCGAACATCCCATGAGGACCGGCTGCTCGAGCTTGAGCGCGTGGGAGAAGGCGAGGACCAGATCAGCATACGTCGTGGTGTCCAAGGCGTAGCGGGTCGTGGCCCAGTCCTCAGGCGGGTCGGACCTGCCGTGCCACGGCAGGTCGAACGCGACGAAGTGGAAGCGCGATGTCAGTTCAGCGTCCTCCATGAGGTACCGGAACTGCCGAGAGTCGGCGCCTGCCGTGTGCAGGCATAGCACCGGCTGTCCGGTGCCCGCGCTCTCGAAGTAGAGCCGGCGGGAGACGCCATTGACCTGCACCGTGAGGTAGCCGCCGGAGATCGGGCTAAGCGCATCTGGATGGGGGGCAGGGTCCTGGTTGCGTTCCGCCCGTGGCCCCCGCACCTCAGTGCGCAACGCCTCGAGGGTCCGGTCGACCACAGCGGCATGAGCAGCCCAAGCAACGAGGTCTCCTCCAATCGGCGCTCCGTCCAACGTGGCGACGACCGACTGCGCACTGGTGTAGCCGCGCGGGGGCGGCTCGGCGCAGAACCGGTCCCAGGCCTCCGCGTCGAGGCTGTAGGTGAAGTGCGGTGCGGCCGCAGGGTCCACGGGGCCGGCACTGATGCGGTCCTCCTCGACGAGGACGGTGAAGGCCTCCTCCGCCACCTCCACTGTGAACCGGCACCCGACCGTGGGCGGCAGCCCCGAGGTGGTGAGCTCGGTCATCGCCTCAGAGGCGCGACTGATGGTGGTCATGCTGGTCTCCTTGCCGTTCAGCCGACGGTGAATGGGTCGCGGGTGGCGCCTTCGGTCTCTATCCAGACCGCCTTGGGCGTGAGGAACTCGCGCAGACCCTCAATGCCGTTCTCGCGCCCGTGACCACTGTGTCCGACACCGCCGAAGGGCATGGTCGGACCCATGGTGCGGTAGGCGTTAATCCAGACAGTGCCTGCGCGCAACCGCTTCGCCGCCGTGAAGGCGCGTCGCAGGTCACGGGTCCACACACCGGCCGCCAGCCCGTACGGAGAGTTGTTGGCGACGCGGTACGCCTCCTCATCGGTCTCGAACTTCTGGCAAGCGAGGACCGGGCCGAAGATCTCCTCGCACCACACCGGGTGCGCGTCGTCGACGTCGACCATGACGGTCGGCGTGAAGAACCAACCGCCGAGCTCGTGGGGCACGCCGCCGTGGCGTATCTCGATGCCCTGGTCGCGGGCGAGGTCGCAGTAGTGCGAGACCTTGCTGAACTGGGCCTCGCTGGCAAGGGGACCGACATCCGTGGCGCGATCCCGCGGATCCCCGAGTCGGATGGCAGCAGCGCGCTCGCACACGCGGTCGATGACCTCCTCGTAGAGCGAGGCGTGGATCAGGGCGCGTGAACCCGCAATGCAGGTCTGTCCACCGGCCGCGAAGATCCCGGACACCAGCCCGTTCACCGCCGCTTGTACGTCCGCGTCGGCGAAGACGATGTTGGCCGACTTTCCGCCCAGCTCCAGGGCGACATCCGCGAGGTTGGCGCCGGCACTCTGGGCGACGAGGGCGCCCACCCGGTCCGATCCCGTGAAGGTCACCTTGTCGACCAGCGGCGACCCCACGAGCCACTGCCCCACTTCCGAACGACTACCGGCCACGGTGTTGAAGACTCCGTCGGGAACACCTGCCTCCTCGAGCAACCGCGCGAAACGCAGGATCGAGACCGGCGCCACCTCGGACGGCTTGGCCACGAACGCGCAACCGGCGGCAAGGGCGGGGGCGAGCTTGAAGGTGAGCAGGAACAGGGGCGAGTTCCACGGGAGGATGGCCGCGACCACACCGACTGGTTCCTCGACGACGTACCCGAAGAAGTTGGGCTTTCCGGTGTTGGTGACCCGGCCCTCGAGCCCCTCGGCGAGGTGGGCGAAGTGGCGGTACCAGGCCGGGAGGGCGCTGATCTGGCCGTGGACCTCTCGGATCCCCTTGCCGTTGTCCCGGCTCTCGGCCTTGGCGAGCTCCTCGGCGTCCCGCTCGATGAGACTGGCGACCCGCTCGAGCACAGCAGCACGCTCACCCATCGGGAGCTTCGGCCACGGACCTGAATCGAAGGCCTCCCGGGCGGCCGTAAGGGCGTCGCTGACGTCTCGCTCGCTGGCTTCGGGAACATCCGCCCATGGCTCACGCGTGAAGGGATCGAGGACCGCGAAGGTGCCCGTCCCGGGACGCCACTCGCTCCCGATCCTCAGTGATTCGCTAACCGTCACTCTGTTCCCCTTCCGGGATCGCCAGGGTCCTTTGAAACTAAATATAAAATATAGTGCGTCAGCGCTGAAGGCAAGAGCCAGCGGGCAATTGTTGGGGGCGGTTCCACCGTGCCGCGGTGCGCGAGCATCGCAAAGAGCGTCGTCTCTCAGTCGGTTTCGAGCGGTGCCAGGTGCTGGTCCAGCAACCTGCCAGCCGTCAGCACATGCGCGGCCATGGCCGCCCGCGCACGGTCGGAGTCCCCGGCCGTGAGGGCAGTGAGCACCCCTTGGTGGTCACGGATGGTCGAATCCGGCCACCCCTCGATGGCCGCGTAGAAGCGCCGTGGCGCGTAGACGAGCGTCGCGCCGAGCAGCCAGTGGATCTTGGGCGCCTGGGCACAGCGATAGATCAACCGGTGGAACTGGAAGTTGAGAGACTCGACCTCGTTAAGGTCTCCTCGGTGCGCCGCCTGCTCGAGCTGCACCTGCAGGCTCTCCAGCTGGGCGAGCTCCTCGGGGCCCAGCATGGTGGCCGTGCGGGCGGCCAACTCGCCGGCAAGCAATGCCTGTGCATCGAAGGTGTCGCGCACATCTTTGCGGGACAACGGCGAGACGACGAAGCCGCGGCGGGGGACCCCCCGGACGAAGCCCTCGCTCTGAAGGATCAGCAGACCTTCACGAGCGGGCGTGTTGGAGATCCCGAGCTCCTCGGCCACAGCCTCGGAACGGATGAAGCTGCCGGCCTTCAGCTGACCGGTGATGATGAGCTCACGCACGTGAGTAGCCGCCTCATCACTGAGACGCGGACGCGCGCGAACGCGCGTTGACGCCTCGGTGCTTGCGGTTGTCACAGCGGGGACTCTAGCCCCAGGCGGGCTGTGACGGCGTTGGCGCGGTGCTCCAGGAGCGCTCTGCTCCGTCTCGTTAGGCGGCCAGAACCCTTCCGTGAGCACTTGAATCGGACCTTAGACAAGCCCAATGCTCCTGCCACGCAAGGGCATTCTCATGCTCCGACGCGCTCAACCTCCCGGCCGGTCGGTGGATCCGGGGTTAAAGGTCAGCGCCCTTGACCGTCAACGGCTCCGAGGACTCGCGGGGTGACTCCGTCGAGGAAGCCCCGGATGTCCTCGGCCGCCTCGCGGTAGACGACCCGGAGATTCTCGCGCGTCACATAGCCGAGGTGCGGGGAGAGGATGGTGCGCGGCGCGGAGCGGACCCAGGCGTCGGCGGGGAGCGGCTCCTCGTCGAACACGTCGAGGGCCGCCCCGCCGATGGTCCCAGCGCGGAGGGCCACGCGCAGGGCGTCCTGGTCGACGAGCCCGCTCCGCGAGGTGTTGACGAGATATGCGTCGGGCCCCAGGGCCTCGAGCTCGCGGGCCCCGACGATCCCCCGCGTCGACTCCGCGAGGACGAGGTGGAGGGAGACGACGCGGGACCGCTCGAAGAGCTCCAGCCGCGACACCGCCTCGACACCGGCCTCGGCGGCGCGCTCCGGCGTGAGGTGGGGGCTCCACGCGACGACATCCATGTCGAGGGCCTGCCCGACACGGGCGACGCGGGTCCCGAGGCGCCCGAGGCCGAGCAGCCCGAGAGTCTCCCCTGCGAGGTCGCCGCTGGCCGTCGACTGCCAGCCGCCGGAGCGCAGGAGTGCGTCGTTCGCGGGGACGTCGCGCAGCAAGCCCAGGATGAGGGCCCAGGTGAGCTCCGCCGTCGTCCCGGACTTGACGCCGGTGCCGGCGACAACGATCCCGATTCCACCGGCCGCCTCGATGTCGATCGCCCGATTACGCATCCCCGTCGTGACGAGAAGGCGCAGGTTCGGCAACTCTTGCAGCAGGGACGCCGGGACGGGCATCCGCTCCCGCATCGCGACGACGACCTCGAACGGGCGGAGCACCTCGGCTCGCGACGCCGTCGGGATGGGCTCGGCGAACACCGTGAGGTCCGCCTCCGGCACGATCCGGGCCCAGTCGGCGGACTCGAGCGCGGCACTCGTGTAGTCGTCGAGGACCGCGACCGCCACCCGCCGGCTCACGGGCACGCCTCCGCCGTCGTAAGGAAGGCGACCGAGTCGGCCGCGAACCTCTCCGGGTGTTTCCACTGCGGGAAGTGCCCGCACTCGTCGTAGACGGTCATGCCGGACCCGCGGACGGCCGCGTGGATCCCCCTCGGCCTCGGAGGTGTCGCCCATCGGGTTGTGCCGCCCCCAGTAGATCCGGGTCGCGCACGTGATCCGGCCCATCCGGTCGGGACGCAGGAGGTTGCGCTGACGCACCTCCATGTCCTGCATGACGAGGGGCCCGGGCAACACCTCCCGGAACTCCGGGAGTGGTGGATGGCGTAGCGCATGTCAACGAGCTCCTCCGGGCAACGGTCGTGGAAGAGGCCGCCGAGCCGGTCCCGCGTCCAGGCGGGGTCGTCGTCCATCGCGGCCCGGGTCATCGTACCCCGATCCTCGCCATGATCTCGGGAACGACTCGCGTGCCACCTGACGAGATGAGCCGAGGCTGTGGACGCGGTCGGGGTGTTCGCTAGCCAGCCAAGCTGGTGCTCAACCTCGACCGTGCGCCGGGTGCTTCTCCTGGGGGGACAAGCACTTTCGGCCCTCGCCGAGCCCGGCCATGTCGGCCCGGTCCCCGTCCCGGACTGGGCCGCGCTACGGCCCAATTCGATCTGGATCTACGACTCGACGCACTTCGCCGCGTGCGGGATGACCGTGTTGATCATCGAGGACCTCGTCTCCCGCAAGTGGCTCACCCACCTGGTCTCGGTCGAGGAGACCCACACCCAGGTGCAGAACGCGTTCACCGCCGCGTGGGAGGCCCAGGGCCTGCTCGAGGCCGCGCTGGAGCGAGCCGGGACCGGGCGGGTCGACCCCGACGCCGATGACGGGTGACCCCGCTCCTTCTGGCCGTCTCGGACAACGGTCGCAGAGGGACTCCCGCGACACCCGCACCTTCATGACCCTGCTGGCCATCGGCCAGCACTTCGGCCGCCCGTCCACCGCGACCGACCAGGCCTGGATCGAATCGCTGAACGGGACCATAAGGGCGAATGGCCCCGCATCTGCTCGCGGTCAAACCCGGCCGTGCTGCGCGCCGAGCTCGACACCATCCGGGCCGAGTACAACTCGGTCAGGCTCCACCAGGGAATCGGCTATGTCACCCCGGGACGACGAACACGAAGGCCGCGGCGAGGCGATCCGCCAAGCCGCCGCGACGGCATGACCGCGCCCGGTTACGCCGCGGCCGTCAGTCGCCCCTCCTGCTGCCGCCGCACCCAGCCGATCTACGCAACGCCTGTGAGGCCGTGCTCGTCGGACGGTTGTCCGACGGCGACATCGGTCCCGGACAGGGCGGTCTGGGCCTGGGTGAGCAGGCGGTTCAGGGCCGTGCGGAGGCTGTCGCTCGCAAGATCGATGTTGTTGGCGGACGTCCGGATCGTCCCGGCGTGCTTGCGGATTGCCTCGATCTTCGGCAGGAGCTCCAGCGCCTCCCCGAGGCGTTCCCTGGCCGTGGCCAGGCCGTCGCTGGACTCGGTACGGATCGAGGCGAGCGCTTGGCTGCGCAGCAGGATGCAGACGGAGCGGAGCAGCTCGGTGGAGTCGTGGTCCTCGGCGATGGCGATGACGGTCCGGCGGGGTCCGATGACGCGGATCGTCTGGCCGTGGTTCTGTGCCGGCGTGGGAACGACTCCGATGGAGGCCTGTGCTCCGCGGTTGCGCTCGGCCTCGTCGAGGTAGTCGGTCCACCCGCGCGGTCGCCCGCCGTCGTGGGCCTCGATGAGGACCTGGGCGCGTCCGCCCTCGATGACGAGCAGGCCATCACCCTTCTTGCAGTTCGGGATCCGCCCGGGCGTCGTGCCGACCTTCAGGTACTCGTCGCCGAAGCCGGCAGCCAAACGGCCGACGATGGCGTTGACGCGGTCCTCCCACGTGCCTCCCTTGAGGGGCGTGATGCTGGCGGTCGACTCGGCAGCACGGTTCGCCGCCGTCGTCGCCTTGACGGCAGAGGTCAGGTCGACGACCGCCGCGGTGAGCTGCTCATGCTGCTTGGCCACTTGGGCGGTCAGCTGCTCGTGCTGCTTGTCGAGCTGGTCCCGGTGCTTGGCCAGGGGCGAGGTCGGGTCGTCGGGGTTGAGTGCCCGGGTGGCCTTCTCGAACATCTTGCCCACCTGCTCGTCGCTGTGGCTCGTGACGCTCGTACCGAACGCGTCGAGCAGCGGCTTGAGCCGCGCGAGCAGCTCGGGGTCGTCGCCACCGAGGAGCGCGGTGATCTGGGCCCGCAGCTGTCCCTGCGCCTGAGTGACCGACTCGGCGAAGGCCGTGCGTGCCTGCTCGTTGGCCTCGGTGAGTGCCTTGGTCGCGGCGCTGGACGCGTCGGTGATCGCCTTGGTCGCGTCGGTGACGGCGGCGTTGGTCGCCGCGGCCGCCTGGGTCGCCGAGACCGTGGTGCGCTGGGCCACGTCCTGGACGAGCTGCTCGAGGTTGAAGGTGTCCTGCGCCCCGCCCGCGGCGGTGATCGCGTGGGCGCCGATGGCGATGGCCTGGCTCACGTATGCCGTGAGGTCGGCTCCGTCGAGCTCGCTCGTCGAGCGCGTGGGGCCGCGGACCCCGGTGGTCCACCGCAGTGCCTCGGTGGTGACGGCAGGGTCGGTGATGGTCAGGTCGTGGATCTCGACGGCCGCGTCGGCCGCGTCATAGGTGACCCGGGCGGTCGCCCTGGCAGTGTTGCTCATGACGTGCTCCTTCCGTGGATGCCGCTCGTCCGGCGACATGGCCAACGGTGCGTCCTGGTTTAGGGCCAGCGCTATTTTTAGTCTTGATAAGCCGGGTTATCAAAGTCAAAGCCGTGTATCCTCGGGAATGGCGCGAAATTTGCCATGTCCGACCGACCACACGTGGGGGGGAGCCGCAGCCGTGTCTGCCGCTACCCACGTCCGCATGGTGATGACTCTGAGCGACGTGGCGGCCCTGGCTCGCGTGGCGCGGCCGGTGGTGACGATGTGGCGCGAGCGTCTGGTCGTGGCCGGCGTCGAACAACCCTTCCCGGAGGCGGTCGACCGCGCCGGCCGGGTCGAGTTCTTCGACACCGACGACATCGTCCGGTGGCTGGCCGACACCGGGCGGGGAAAGAACCCGGACGCTGCCGCCGATGCCGCTGCCCATGCCGTGCCACGCGCCCTCCTCGACGGCGCCGAGCCAAGCCCTGCCGGGCTCGACGGCGCGGAGGCACTGCTGTGCCTGCGCACACTCAGAGCGGGTGACCTGGGGTCCATGGGCGGGGACGACCTGCTAGACCTCGCCGAGGAGGCCGACCCGGACGACAAGGTCCTCTTCGCCGAGATCGAGTCGCTCGGCGAGCGGGCCATCCCGCTGGCTGAGTGGATCGACGACCTCGTCGACGCGGCATACGGTGCGATTCCCGCGCTCGACCGGATCACCGCTCGCCGGCGGCTCACCGCATCGCAGCGCCGCGTCCAGCTGCGGCCGGAGGCAGACGCCCTGATCGCCGAGATCGCCGCCGCGCTCGTCGCCGACCTCGGTGAGGGTGCCGTTGTCACCGACGCGACCGACGGCCCCACCGACCTGCTCCGTGCCGTGATGGACCGGATCAGCGAGGGCACCGACACCGCCGTTCGGGTGCGCGCACGGCACGGCCGGCGCCGTGCCCTCATCGCCGGCTGGCCGCAGTCCGACACGCCCCGCGGGCCGGCCCTGGTGCTGGCGCAGCTCCCGAGCGTGGGCCGGCCGAACGCCTCAGCGGCCGACATCCTCCAGGCAGTCGACGACCTCCAGCTCGACCTCGACGAGACCCAACGGGCGGTGTTCGTGGCACCCGCTGACGTCCTCTGCGACACGCTCGGCGACGCGGCGCTCGACGGCGTGCGGAGCAGCATCATCCGGCTCGGGCGGCTCCGCGCCGCGGTCCGGCTGCCCCGTGGCCTGCTCGTCGGCAGCCCCCGACAGGCGCTGGGCCTCTGGGTCCTCGGGCCGGAGCGCACCACGGTGCCGCTCGCCGAGCGGTGGGTGGCGACCGCCGACCTCAGCGACGCACCGCTGACGCCAGATGTACTCACCGACTTGGCCACCGACATCGTGGCAGCCATGGGCGACCGGCCGCTCGGGCGGGCCCACGCCTTTCGCTTCGCCCGCGTCACGATGACCGCGCCGCTGTTGGCCGGCGGCGGCGGGATCGTCCCGGTCGGGGTCCGCCCGGCACGCCTGAACGTCGTCTCCTCCGCTTCGGTCGCCGCCCAGGTAGCGGCCCTCGCCGCAGAGGTGGCGGAGACGGTCGAGGCAGCGGGTGCTGCCGCGCGCTTGCGCGTCGACCCGAGCACACGCGCCGCCGGCATGCCGTCGTGTTCGCTCGCCGATGCGCTCGCCTCGGGTGCCGCGACCGTGGTCAAGGGGGCCCGTTTCGACGCGGAGCTTGCGACCGCTCATGGACCGGTGCGGGTCTTCGGCGTCGAGGATCTCAGCGACCTGGTCGCGCTGCGGCGCGGTGTGGACCCGCTGGAGGTCGAGGTGCGCCATCCGGCCGCGCGACGGACCGAGCCGGGCGACGTCGTGTTCTGCCCGGCGCCCCGACCTGCCGCCGTCGTCGACCGCGACGGCTACTCCTTCGTGGCCTACCCAGCGCGGGTCCTGCGCTGCCGGCCCGGCACGGGCCTGGTCCCCGAGGCCGTCGCCGCGACCATCAACGCCCAGCCGGCGACGTCGCGGGACTGGCGGGCCTGGCACGTGCCCACCGTCGACCCCGCCGACGCCGACACGCTCGGCGCCGCGCTGCGCGACATCGAGAACGAGCGACGCGCGGCATACCAGCGGCTTTCCCGGCTCCAGAACCTGACCACCCGGCTCGTCGACGGCGTGGCCACCCGTGCCATCTCGGTGACCGCGCCCGACCCGACCGCCACCATCACCACCGAAGGACGTTGACCATGCCCCCCCGCGCCAAGAAGCCACCCGCCGCGCCGTCGACGGTCAAGGAGCTCAAGGACACCCTCTGGAAGGCGGCCGACAAGCTGCGCGGGTCGATGGACGCCTCGCAGTACAAGGACGTCATCCTCGGGCTCGTCTTCCTCAAGTACGTCTCCGACGCCTACGACGAGCGCCGCGCCGCCATCCGGGACGAGCTAACGGCGAAGGGCATGGACGAGGAGCAGATCCAGCAGCTCATCGACGACCCCGAGGAGTACAACGGCTACGGCGTCTTCGTCGTCCCGCGCTACGCCCGGTGGTCCTATCTCGCCCAGCACGCGAAGGGCCTGCCCGCTGCCATGGGCGAGCCGCACAGGAACATCGGTCAGCTCGTCGACGAGGCCATGGACTTCGTCATGGGCGCCAACCCGACCCTCGCCGGCACCCTGCCGCGGATGTTCAACCGCGACAACGTCGACCAGCGCCGCCTCGGCGAGCTGCTCGACCTGTTCAACAACGCCCGGTTCTCCCGGCAGGGCGAGGGTCGGGCGCGGGACCTGCTCGGCGAGGTCTACGAGTACTTCCTGGAGAAGTTCGCCCGGGCCGAGGGCAAACGGGGCGGCGAGTTCTACACCCCGGCCAGCGTCGTCAAGGTCCTCGTCAACGTCCTCGAGCCTTCCCAGGGCCGCGTCTACGACCCGTGCTGCGGGTCCGGCGGCATGTTCGTCCAAACCGAGAAGTTCATCTACAAGCACGACGGCGACCCCAAGAACGTCTCCATCTACGGCCAGGAGAGCAACGAACGCACCTGGCGGATGGCCAAGATGAACCTCGCCATCCACGGCATCGACAACAAGGGCCTCGGCACCCGATGGGGCGACACCTTCGTCCTCGACTACCACGCTGACCTCGCCATGGACTACGCCCTGGCCAACCCGCCCTTCAACATCAAGGACTGGCACCGCGTCGAGAACGACCCCCGCTGGAAGCACGGCGTCCCTCCCACCGGCAACGCCAACTACGCTTGGATCCAGCACATCCTGGCCAAGCTCGCCCCCGGCGGACAGGCCGGCGTCGTCATGGCCAACGGGTCGATGTCGACCAACAGCGGGGGAGAGGGCGACATCCGCGCCCGCATCGTCGAGGCCGACCTCGTCTCCTGCATGGTGGCGCTGCCGACCCAGCTCTTCCGCAGCACCGGCATCCCGGTGTGCCTGTGGTTCTTCGCCAAGGACAAGACCAATGGCCCCCGCGGATCGGTCGACCGCACCGGGCAGGTTCTGTTCATCGACGCCCGCGAGCTCGGCTACATGGTCGACCGCGCCGAGCGAGCCCTCTCCGACGAGGACATCGCCCGGATCGCCGACACCGTCCACGCCTGGCGCGGAAGCACCTCCGCGCAGGACAGGCACGTCGCGTATGCCGACGTCCCCGGCTTCTGCGCGTCAGTCCCGTTGGCGGACATCAAGGCGGCCGACTACGCGCTGACCCCCGGCCGCTACGTCGGTGCCGCTGAGGCGATGGCCGACGGCGAGCCCATCGACGCCAAGATCGAACGCCTGACCAAGGAGCTGCTCGCCCAATTCGAGGAGTCCGCGCGCCTCCAGAAGGTCGTCCGCGATCAACTTGCGAGGCTCTCGTGAGTGGGCCATGGGAGGAGGTCGCACTTGCTGATCTGCTGTCAGTGCCTGTGACCTACGGCATCGTTCAGCCTGGGAACAATGTCGATGATGGCGTGCCGATACTCCGGGTCAATAACCTCCGCGACGGAGTCATCACCGCTGGGAGCGCCATACGTGTGAGCCCCGAAGTCGCCCGTGTCTACTCGCGTACGTCTCTACGCGGCGGCGAAGTCGTGGTGTCGTTGGTTGGGACCGTAGGAGAAGCGGCGGTAGTCCCAAACGAGTTGAGGGGCTGGAATGTCGCTCGTGCGGTCGGGGTCCTTCGTCCCGCCAAGGTCAGCGCAACATGGCTGTGCATCTGCATGCAGAGCCGGCCCGTGCAGCGGCAACTGCGAGACCGCGTTAACACGACGGTCCAGACAACCTTGAATCTGAAGGATCTGGCGGCCGTCCGGATTCCAGTACCGAGCGAACCCGAGCAGCGGGCGATTGCGGAGCTGTTGGGGGCGCTCGACGACAAGACCGCCGCCAACAGGCTTCTGATCGCCGCAGCGGACGATCTGCGGGCCATGAGGTTTCGAGCGTTACTCGGTCCAGACGCGGCGAGACTGTCCGACCTTGCGCAGTTCGTGAACGGTAAGGCCTTCACAAATGGCGCCTCCGGTACCGGCAGGGTAGTTATCCGCATCGCGGAGTTGAACTCAGGGATTGGAGGCTCCACCGTTTACAACGACATAGATGTCGCCGAGGATCACCTCGCGCGCCCGGGCGACCTGCTGTTCGCCTGGTCAGGATCACTGACGGTGCACCGGTGGTTCCGACAGGAGGGCATCATCAACCAGCACATCTTCAAGGTGATCCCGACCCGTGACATCCCCGTGTGGGTCGTTGAGGGTGCACTGCAGGAGAGGCTCGCCGAGTTCCGCTCGATCGCAGCAGACAAGGCGACAACGATGGGACACATCCAACGCCGACACTTGGATGAACGGGTGTCCGTCCCGTCGCCCCAGTCGATTGCGAACGAACACGCTCTGATGCAGGCGCTGTGGAACCTCGCCCTCGCAGCAGAGCTCGAGACCCTTGTTCTGTCGTCAACGAGGGACGAGCTGCTACCCCTGATTATGTCGGGGAAGGTCCGGGTCAGGGATGTCGAGCGGGTTGTCGAGGGGGTGGTGTGATGTCCGGTGGGCACGGGTTCAACGAAGCCGAGTGGGAGGTCGTCGCCCTCGAGGCGCTGGCTGATCGCGAGTGGAAGCCGATGGCGGGCATGGACGTCGCGCCGGGGAGTGGCGAGCGGGAGTCGTGGGACGACCCGGTCATTCCGCGCCGGCTCCACGACGCTCTGATCCGGCTCAACCCGACGGTTCCGTCGCAATACCTCCAGCAGGCCATGGCCGACATCCTCGCGCCGAAGTCGCAGGACGCGATGACCGAGAACCACCGGATTCACACGTTCCTCGTGGGCGGCTACCGCGGCATCACGTATGTCGACGGTGAAGGGGTGGAGCAGACACCCACGATCCGGCTGGTCAGCGAGGACGCCTCGCAGAACGACTACCTCGCGGTCAACCAGGTCATCCTCCGGTCGCGTGACCACGAGCGCCGGTTCGACGTTGTGCTCTATCTCAACGGCCTTCCCATCGCGATCATTGAGCTCAAGCAGGGCGGCAAGGCGACCGCTGACGTTGCCGCCGCCCACGCCCAGCTCCAGACGTACGGCCGCGAGCTGCCGATGGCGTTCCGCGCCTGCGTGGTGGCCGTCGCGAGCGACGGGGTGGTCGCGAAGTACGGCACCCCGTTCACGCCGCTGAACCATTTCTCGCCGTGGACCGTCGACGACGACGGCAACCCCCTTGAGCCCGGCGCGCTGGCCGCGAACGGCCTCCCTGCGACGGGGATCGAGGTTCTCATCGACGGACTCTTCAACGTCGAGCGGTTCTGTCAGCTCCTGCGCGACTTCACGGCATACGACGAAGGTGCCGAAGGTCTGGAGATGCGGATCGCCAAGCCGCACCAGTACTTCGCGGTGACCAAGGCGGTCGGGTCGACGGTGCAGGCGGTGCAGAGCAACGGCAAGGCCGGCGTCGTCTGGCACACCCAGGGCTCGGGCAAGTCGATGGAGATGGAGCTCTACGCGGCGCGGGTCATGCGCCACCCCAAGCTGCTCAACCCGACCATCGTCGTCATCACCGACCGCAAGGAGCTCGACGGGCAGCTCTTCGAGACGTTCGACCGGAGCCTGTTGCTGCCGGAGGACCCGATCGCGATCCGGACCCGCTCCCAGCTGCGCGAGGAGCTGTCGTCCAGGCAGACCGGCGGGATCCTCTTCACAACCCTGCAGAAGTTCGGGCGGACCACCGGGGAGCGGGAGGCCGGCGCCGAGCACCCCCTCCTGTCGAACCGGCACAACATCATCGTCATCGTCGACGAGGCCCACCGCAGCCACTACGACGACCTCGACGGCTACGCCCGACACCTCAAGGACGCCCTGCCGGGGGCGACCCTGATCGCCTTCACCGGCACGCCGATCTCCTTCGAGGACCGCAACACCCGCGAGGTCTTCGGCGACTACATCGACATCTACGACCTGAGCCGGGCCGTCGAGGACGGCGCGACGGTGCCGGTCTATTTCGAGCCGCGTCTGATCAAGGTCGGGCTGGCCGGCAACGTCTCCGAGGACGACATCGACGCCGCCGCCGACGAGGTCGCCGCCGGGCTCGACATGGCCGAGCGGGACCGGATCGAAAAGAGCGTCGCCGTCATCAACGCCGTCTACGGTGCGCCGGCCCGGGTCAAGCAGCTCGCCGCCGACATCGTCGAGCACTGGGAGAACCGGCGGCGCGAGATGGCCAAGGTCATCGAGGCACCCGGCAAGGCAATGATCGTCGCCGGGACCCGCGACATCGCCTCCCGCCTGTACGACGAGATCGTCGCGCTGCGCCCGGACTGGCACTCCGACGAGCTCTCGGCCGGCAAGATCAAGGTGGTCTACAGCGGCACCCCGTCCGACCCCGAGCACATCGCCCGCCACGTGCGCCGCGAGTCGGACAACAAGGTCGTCAAGGAGCGGCTGCGCCAGGTCGAGGACGAGCTGGAGGTCGTCATCGTCAAGGACATGATGCTCACCGGCTACGACTCCCCGCCGCTGCACACCCTCTACCTCGACCGCCCGCTCCAAGGCGCCCTGCTCATGCAGACCCTGGCCCGGGTCAACCGGACCTTCCGCGGCAGGGAGGACGGGCTCCTCGTCGCCTACGCGCCGCTCGTCGACAACCTCGCCAAGGCGTTGGCCGAGTACAGCCCCGGCGACCAGGCGAGCAAGCCGCTCGGCCGCAACATCGACGAGGCCGTGACGCTCACCGAGCAGCTCGTCGACGAGCTGGACGGTCTCACCGCTGCATACGGCTGGCGCGCACGCCTCGACGGAAGGCCCAAGTCGTGGATGTATGCCGCGACCGGCCTGGCCGCTTGGTTGCGTTCGCCCGGCACGCCCGGCAACCAGCCGGAGGAGGGTGAGGAGTCGGTCGGCGACCGGTTCCGCACCTTGAGCGCGCAGCTGGGGCGGGCGTGGACGCTGTGCTCGGGCAACGAGACCCTCGAGCCGCTGCGGCCGGTGGTCGGGTTCTACGAGGAAGTCCGCGTCTACATGGCCAAGCTCGACGCCGAGGACCGCCATGCCCGGGGCGAACCCATCCCCGAGGAGATCGCGCGCCTGCTCACCCGGCTTGTCGCCGAGTCGACCGCGTCGGGGGAGATCGTCGACATCTACGAGGCTGCCGGTATGCCCAGGCCCAGCCTCACGGAGCTGGGGCCCGAGTTCGCCCACCGGGCACTCGAGGCGCGGAACCCACACCTCGCGATCGAGGCGCTGCGGGCTATGCTGACCCAGGAGTCGACCCGACTGACGCGGCACAACCTCGTCCGCCAGCGGGCCTTCTCCGAGCGACTGACCGAGCTCATGCTGAAGTACACCAACCAGCAGCTCACGGCCGCCGAGGTCATCGCCGAGCTAATCGCGATGGCCCGGGAGATCGCGGCCGAGGGCGACCGCGGGAAGGCCTTCTCGCCGCCGCTCGACGAGGACCAGCTGGCGTTCTACGACGCCGTCTCCCAGAACGACTCCGCGCGCTCGCTGATGGGCGACGAGGTGCTGGCCAAGATCGCGCGCGACCTCGTCGAGGTCATGCGGCGAGACATCAAGACCGACTGGACCGTGCGCGACGACGTGCGAGCGAAACTGCGTTCGTCGATCAAGCGGCTGCTGGTGCTGAACAAGTACCCACCGGACAAGCAGCCAGAGGCGATCAAGCTCGTCATCGAGCAGATGGAGTCCATGGCCCCGAGGTACGAAGCCGAGAAGGCCGGATGATCGACGGCGCTGGAAGAGTGGAACCTCAAGGCGAACATCGCTGCGGAAGACGTACTTGAGGGTGCGCGGGTGAGCTTCAACCGTTTCTCCTGTTGCGGACGACGGGGGCAGGTTTCTGCCGCATTCGACAAGCGCACCCGACGATAGGTCATCGCTCAGCTCACGGTCAGCCTAAGGTGCCGCATCAGCGCCGTGAGAGGTCGTCCTTCATGGCCGCCAGCACCAAGCTGCGGCTGGCATACGCTCGGGCGCGGTCGTAGGCCTGGCGCACGGGGACATCCCGGTCCTTGCGCGTCGGTTTGCCTTCCCAGGCGGCCGTCATTTGGGGTCCTGCGTCTTGCCGGGCGGCCCTTACGAACGCCTCGTAGGTCCCGGTGACCTTCGTGGGCGCGTGGATCGTCAGCCACCCGGTGTAGAAGTTGATGCGTGACTGCACGTCACTGATGTGGTCGGTGATCTGCCGTCGGGCCTCCGCGCTCCCGTCCCGTCGCCGGATGAGGTATGGGGCTTCTAGGTAGTCCTCGACTGCGCGCAGGGCCTCGGCGTACATCGTCGCGCGCCGTTCGCGGCGTGCGGCTCGCTGCTGCCGGGAGTAACCGATGACCACGACTATGGCGGCGATGAGGGCCGCGCTGATGGTTGCGCCCTCGGACCATGTGAAGTTCGTGAAGAATGTGGACAGAGGCTGAGCCGACTGGTCCCACAGGTCGACGGGGGGGACGAGTGTCATCTGAGCCTCCGTCCGGGGAATCCATGTGGTGATTCGGGTGCGGGCCACACGCCGCCGCTCCACCCTCCTGTGTGTCGCCAGGAGTGCTCGAAGAACAGGTGGTCCCGAGTCAGGTCCAGCAGGGTGAGAAGGCCGAGATCCGACGTCCACCGGCGCTCTGGCGGGTCTGCCGGGTTGTACAGGCACAAACTCTTGTCCGGCATACGGTGCGGGGACTCGGCCGGTGCGTCCACCCACACTCGCGGGTAGTCCTGGGCGGGCAAGCCGTAGGTGGGGTAGGGCGGCCAGGCGAAGAACGCCAAGGTCACCGGGACCGGTTCTATGATGCCGCGCACCTCCAGCGTCGTTCGGTAGACAAGCCGGCTGTCGTCGAGGGCGGTGGTGATGTTCTCACCGTGCCGCCGCTTGGCGTCACGTTCGAACGGGAGCCGCCATGCGGTCGACGCGCCATACCAACTGCCCGGCCCCCGCGGGAGCGCGGCAGCCAGGACACAGCTCGCGGCGCCATCCCCGCGGCACTTGTGGTTGCCACTCTTCCCGAGGGACCGCCCTCCCACCGTCGGGCCGTACCCGGTGCACCGTTTGGGCATGAGTGAGGCGGGAGGAGTCATGGCGCCCAAGATCGAACGTTGGGACGCAGCTGGGCAGCGCCAGCTCCCACGCCTGTGAGCAGCGACGGCGCGCCGAGCCGCTTACTGTCCTTTGCCCTCTCCGCGGTGACGCGGACGGTCTCCTGCTCGGTGACGAGGTCCTGGTTGGGGCGCGGCAGCATCGCCTCGTCGTTGAACAGTCTGGCGAGCTCGTCCTGCGCGAGAACGTCGTAGCCGGCGTTCTCGAGTGCGATCGCCCGCTCCAAACGTTCGGTGGCATCGCGTAGACGGCGCACAACCTCCGTGCGGGGCTTGTTGGTCTTGAGCGGCTTCGCGGCCACCCTAGTCGGGTCTGGAGTGTCCTCGATCGCGAGCCGCCCGGCCGCATAGCCGAACCACGTGCGCAGGCCATCGACCAGCATCGTCGGCTCGGTGATGCAGCCCAGAGCCAAAGCCTTGATGTGCCATGAGCACAGCGGCTTGTCATGACAGCGGGCCCAGTGCTTGAGCAACCGGACGATGCGGGCATAGGCGACGTCGGTGGTCTCGATGGCGGCCAGCACCAGGTCAGTGTGCCTTTCCGGGTGTGACCGGTCCCAGGAATCCCACCGTGGGATGTGGAGTCCGGCTCCGTGGGGGTTGTCGATGGCGACGATGACGTCGGCGGTGAAGTCGGGACGGCCAGGCGCGACGGGGTCGCGGAATCGGATGAGAATGGACCGCTTGCGGCCCTCGACCTCGACGGCGAGGTCGCCGTAGGTGGGTTTGAGTGCTGTGCGGATGGCGTTCGCGGTTCGCTGCTTGAGGTCTCGGGGTCCCCTCTTCCCAGGTCCGTAGGTCCCGTCCGTGTTGGGGATGACCACGCCCAGGTCGACGTCTGTGAGTGGGGTGAGGGCGTCGCCGTGGGCGACGCTGCCGTTGATGTAGATGCGGCAGCCCGGGAACTCGGCTCGCAGGGCGGTGGCGATGGCGTTTCGGCGGGATCGGGCTTCGTCCAGCTCGGCCCTGGCGACCTGGATGATGCGTCGGCCGTAATCAAGGATCTGCTCGAGGGTTGGCCCGCTGGCGGGCCTCGGGTTCGCATGCATTCTGAATATCTCGTTTCTCGCCGGGGTCGGTCGTGGGCGGCCGCGCTCCGGCTTCGCGCTGCCTCCTGGCTGCCCGGGGTACTCCCGGGGCTCTACCAGGGGCAGACGACGTAACTCGGCAAGGCCTCGAACGGGCCCGTTTGCCTACGCGCAGTCGGTGCACCGGGCCGAGTCCCGGGTGAACATACGCGCGGGAAGCACCATGTGGCATCGCTCGCATTCCTTCTCCGTGACGCGCGCCGTGCAGTTGCAGCATGCGCATGCGGGGCAGGTCGGGGCGTGACACCGCGTGCAGGGCCGGGCGAACGTGGCGAAGTCGTGGCCGCACTGTTCGCATGTCCAGTCGCGGCCCTGCGGGCCGTCGTCCGGGGCTGGCAGATGGAAGGTCGTCTCCCACGCCGTGTGGTCAGCGACAGCGACCAGGATGACGTAGCCGCCCATGTTAGCGGTCTGGGCAAAAAGGTACTGGCCGAGGATGTCGTTGCGGTATGCCAGCTGGGTACGCCCGTGGGCCCCTCGCGAAGGTATCCGCATGGCTTCGCGCACGACGGGGATGTGCGCTTGACTGCTGCCGCGACGCACCGGCGGCAAGCGGTTTGCGGCCGCGAACTGAACGTCGCCGACAGCGTCGAGAAGGATGACGTGACCGGGCGTGGTGAGCTGCTGGGAAGCGCGCACGCAGGCGGCGGCTCGGGACGCGGAGGACGCTCGCCACAATGCGGCCACGCCTGGGGCCGTGACTCCGGCGGCGAGGTGCTGTTCGACCATCCGAGTGGGCAGCAGGATGTCCGCCGCGAAGGCGTCGCAGGCGGCGTCCTCGAGGGCGTGGCCACCATCGGGCTGCTGAAGGAGGGCAGCCATAAGTGAGAAGTTGGTCTGCTGCAGGTGATGGGCGAGCTCGTGCAGCGCGGTGAACGCTCGGCGCGGCAGGCTGTCCTCGTTGGCGATGGCCAAAACGGGTGGCGTGAGGTTTGCGAGGTAGGCACCGCCCACACTGCATCCGGCGTCGCTCTGCGTGGCTGGGACTGATCGAACCGCGATGTCGTCCCAGGTTCTCAGCTCGTCGACGGTATCGTCGGCGAGCGACGCGACAGCTCCTGGTCGCGCCTCGTCCAGCGCGTTCAGGACTCGGCTGGCCTGCGCCTGCGCGGCCTGCCGGCTAACCACGGCGGTTGTGGATTGTTCAGTCATCGAGGACCACGGTGAAGTAGCGGTCGATGCGCTCGTCCCAGGCGATGCTCTGTTCGGGACCCGTCTGGCGTGCGGCCAGTGCAAACACGTCGTATGCCGCGGTCTGCCATGCCAGCGGTTCCGAAAGCTTCCGGCGACGAGCCAGCTGGGTGACTCGGGCGCGACAGGCCGGACGGTCCAGCCGAGCGATGAGCTCGTCAGGCAACGCGGGGTTCGCATCGAGGAGTTCCTCGACGGAGAGGCCGATCTGGGCTGTCAGCAGCTCAGCCTGCTGCTCCTTGAGGGGCAAGCTTCCCCGTAGCAGCTGCAGGGCTTGTTGCGGAGGCAGTTGCAGGGTGTTGGCTATGTCAGCAGGACCGATGCCCGCCTTGCGCAGCACGGCGGGCAGGGTGCCTTCGCCTCGCGGGGTCCACGTGGCTGCCGCGAACTCTGTCATCGTGTCCTCGAGAAGCGCTCGGTACTCCGCGCGCGTGTCGACGGGACTGACTATGGGTTCGCCCCGATGTCTCGTCTTCGGGTCGCTTGCGGGATCAAGGGCGGCTATCCCGGTGGTGGTGACGTCTCCACCGATGCGGTCGAGGACCCGCATCGGAACTATCCGAGTCAGGGAGGTCCATACCGCGAGCGGTACGTTCAGGGTCGTGTCCTGCGCGCTTAGGAGTTCGGTGGTGTCGTCCGCATAGTTGCGTTCAAAACAGACGGGCGCTGCCGCAGCCATGTTTCCAGCTACGGAGAGCAGGACAACGAGCTGATGTTGGCGTCCCCACCGTGCGCGCCACAGTTGGCCCGTGGCAGGGTCGGGCGGTGGCGCGTTCCACACGTCGCTGAATGCCGCAGCGACGCGCGTGGCCGCGGCGGCGGCGTGCAGCCGGTCGGCTGGTGAGCCGGGGGGCGGATTCATTTCACCATCCTGACGGTAGTGAGACCTGCGATGCGCGGGTCTGTCAAGGGCAGACGACGTAGCTACGCGGGGGGGTCATGGGTGGGCAGGCACAGCTGCAGAAGAGCCAGGACGACCTCGTCGCGCTGTGGGTCGTCGGTGGTCGCCAAGCGTAGTTTTTCTGCAAGCGCGTCCGCGATGGCCCGTGTCTGCTTGGGCCCGGTGCCGGTGATGGCCGAAAGGGCCGCGTCGGGCTCACCGAGGCACGGCAGGAGGCTACGCTCGGTTGGATTGAGGTCCTCCCACACCTCGGCGGCGCGGTCTGCCGTGGTGTCGAGCACGTGGGGTTCGTCGTCGTGACGCGGGCCAGGCTCGTTTCCGTTTTCGTCAGCCTTAAGTTCGGTGAACTTGGGGGGTTCGAGCAGCGCAAATCGGGACTGGATGACGCGCGCCAGATCCTCGTCGCCAAGGCTTCCCTTCGCGGCAGCGAGGATGGCTTCAGCGACAGTAAGGAGCGCGTGACGGGTGCCGGCGGGTGTAGGTCCCGCGGTGTTCCATCGGGTGATGCTGACACCGCGGACCGACCACGCGGCACGTGCCAGGTCGGTCGGGTCGGATGTTGTGCCGGTTGTGAGTCCGCCGGTGAGCGTCCAGCCCGCGATGCCTGCCTGTGATGCCGGGATCCGGCTGAACCTGGGGTCGTTGTTCATGAGCCCGTCGAGGCGGCGACGTAGTTTCCCGCGGTCAGTCTTCTTTGCCTGGTCCTTGAGGTGGTTGGCAATCGTGGTGAGGAGTTGGCGTTCCAAAGACGCGTCATCGGAAGCGCTGACGAGGCAAGCGAAAACGAAGGATGGTCCCTTGTCGGAAAACAGCGTGGCGAGGAAGTAGTCGATGGCTTCGTCGGACCACCGGTCGTAGTCCTGTGGTGGCGGAAATGAATGGGTCCGCGTGTACTGCCCGCTGAGCCGGCGCAAGAGTGTTAGCGTTTCGCCGCCGACGGCGCCGGTGACTTGCAGCTCCTCATAAGCGGTCACGATCCTCCCCTGTGTCACCGTCAAGCCCGGTCGGAGGCCGCTCACATGATCTGCCACGTCGCGGGTGGGCTGCACCGGCCCAAGGTGGCGCCGCGCTGCGCCGGCATTGTGCCGTGGCTCGGACACCTTGCGTGACGGAACCGGTCGATGAACCCATCGAATCCGCTCAAGACCGTCCGGGCACTTCATCGCGCACTGGGGACCAGAGATACACCTCGGGCGGACAACGGGCCGCCGACTTGCGCCTTCGAAGTCGGCGGCAGCACGTCGAGGGATGGCAAGGTGTCCACGATGGTCATGGTCTCCATGTTCACGGTGACTGTGCGGGCGAGCAGGTCGAGGATGGAGCGGGGGTCGACGACCTCGCGCGAAGCCCAGCGTTAGTGGCGAAGAGTGAACCGCCTGTGAGTGTATGGGGCGGCTGGCCTGGGGCTGGCCGAGTGCAGGCGGCCGTCGCGGCGGCTGGCGGGGATGACTGGCTGTGATGCCTCGGACGTTGAGCGTGTCCCGGAGCTGGCCCGGTGAGGTCCCCCGCGGATCGTGGAGGCATCGGCTATGAGGAGATGCCATGCCAGAGGAGAGAGGGACGTTCGACAAGGAGTTCCGCGAGGGTGCGGTCCGGGGGGAACCTCAAGCCGACCCCCGACACTGGGGCGCCGACGCCGCCACCCGCCGATGACCAACCCCATCCACCCCCTCAAGGAGCCTTCAATGACCGCCGCCGACCCCGCCGACCTCCCTCATCTGGCGAAGGCTTCGGCTTCACAGGCCAGGCCCGGGCAGGGCGACTCGGCGTGAATGGAGCGAGGCAGCGCTTTGGGCCTCGAGGCGCCAGGGCGCCGATGCTGCTGCTTGCTCGGCTTCGCGGGTCTGGGTGGCGGACAGGTCTGCCCCCGAGGTCGTGATGGCCGTCTTGAGCACTTCGGCGGGCTCGAGGTGTGGGGGCTGTCCGTGGCTGGTCGCGAGGTCTGGGTCGTGGGCGGTGTCGACGTAGAGGCGGTTGGATTCTCGCCCTCGGGTGGCCATCACGTAGAGCGGTTCCCGCGTGGTGGTGGCGGTGACGTAGGCGTGGGTGGTGTCGACGGTGCGGCCTTGGGCGCGGTGGGCAGTGGTGGCGTAGCCGAGCTCGACGTGGTCGGTGACGTAGTCGCGCGGCAGGACCGCGACCGCTCCTCCATCGCCTTGGCGTACGCGGATGGACCCGTCGTCGCCGATGGCTTGGACGAGCCAGTCATCCCCGTTCTTGACCCAGCCCCGCCCGGTGACCAGGGCGCGGCGGTTGAGCCGGGTGACGATGACGTCGCCGACCCCGACGGTGGTGCCGTCGCCGAGTCGCACTCCCGCTTGGCTGACTTCCCCGGCGGCGACGCGGTGGGCGCGGGCGCGGACGTTGAGATCCGCGACGGTTTCGGCGTCGGCGGCGAGCATCAACGAGGTGTGCCCAGCACTCGTGTCGGTGACCCAGCCGTCGAAGATCAGGTCGAGCATGTCCTCCCGGCCGCCGGCCTCGGCCCGGCCCTGCGCCACATACGTGTCGGCCACACCAGGCCGCCCGGCCCGCAGTTTCAGGGACGCGGCGCGTTCCCAGTCGTGGCGGAACCGGTGGACCTCGTGCAGCTGAGGGGCGTCGGTGCGGTGGTCGGCGAGGAGCTTGAACGCTCCACCGGCCTGGACCGGGGACAGCTGCGCCCAGTCCCCGACCAGGAGCACCTTCGCGCCGGCGGCGACCGCTGCGGTGGTGATGTAGTCCAGGTCGACGGTGGCCGCCATGGATGCCTCGTCGACGATGACCAGCTGTCCCGGCCGCAGGGCCCAGCGCAGGTACTCGTCCCGCGCGCGGGACGCTTGGAGCTGCAGCTGGCGGGTCTGGACGGAGGGGTAGGCCCGGGACAGCCGCGCGGCGTACCCGGCGAGGATCTCCTCGCGTTCGGGTAGGCGGGCGTGTTCGCTGATCCACTTCGCGGTGTTCTCCGTGGGGACGCCGACGGCGTCGGCGAGGACCTGCGCGGCGGCGGCCGACGGGGCCAGCCCGACGACCGTCCCGGGCCCGAAGGTGGCCTCCCACGCCGCCCGGACGGCGGCCATGGTGGTGGACTTCCCGGTCCCGGCCGCGCCGACCAGCACGTCGAGCCGGCGCCCGGACCCAGTGAGAGCCGTGACGGCGGCGACCTGCTCGTCCGACATCGCCGCCACCTCGACGGTCGCCGCGGCGACCGGGCCGTCGACAGCGTCCGCGGCCTCGAGCAGCCGGGTTTCGGCGTCGAGGAGATCTTTGGTGGCGTAGACCTGACTGTTGCGGGCGACGAACTTGCTCGACCCGTCGGCCCGCTGCAGGGCCTCGGGAACGAGGCCGAGGTCGGTCGGGGTGAGCATGACCGCCAGGTCCGCGGCATACGTGGCAGTCGTCTCCGCGACCGTAACCCGGTCGGCGGGGGCCGCGAACCGCACCCCGTGCAGCTCCCGCAGGGTCTCGGCCAACAGGTTCGCCCGGGTGAACGTGGCCCGCTTGTCCGCCACCTTGCTCAGGACGACGCGGGCCAGGTCGAGCAGCATCCCATCCTGCAGGTCGCCAGCGGCCAGGAGCCGCTGCCCGGACCGGCCGGCCAGGGCGGCGGCCCACCGGTCGGGGTCGTCGCCGACGAACGGGACCGCCCGGCCGCGCCAGCCCGTGATGAGCTCCCGCAGCGGGCGGACGTGCTTGTCCTGCCGGGTGGCCAGGGTGGCCTGCTGCCGCAGCCGGATCACCTCACTCACGGTCGGGTCCGCCCGTGAGAGGTGGTGAACTCTCCGATCAGGTCGTCCTTGGCGTGTTCGATCGCCGAGGACCGTTGCGAGAAGTGCTCCCGCAGGTCCTTGCCGACGCCGGTCACCTCCCACTTCGGCTCGGCCGACCGGGCCCGGGCTTCCGGCGTCCACGACCAGCCCAGATCGGCCGTGAGTTGGTCGGCGAGGACGCCGTTGTACAGCTCGGACATCCCGACGGTGGCCCGGAACAGGGCCTTGGAGTCCAGGGTGCGCCACTTCCCGTCGCTGGCCGCTTGGACCCGGTTGAGGACCATCACGTGGGTGTGCAGCTGCGGGTCACCGGCGCGGGAGTCCCAGTGGTCGAACCCGGCCGCGACGACGCCGCGGATGTCCTCTTGGACGACGCCGCCCTTGGCGAGGCGGGTCGCGAATACCTGCGCCTCACCGTAGGCGATGACCGCCTCCAACGCGCGGCGGTGCGCCGCGTAGATCCGCGCCCGGGTCGCGTCGTCGGCCAACGCCCACGCCACGGACACCGATTTCGGCGCGGAGAACGTCAGGTCGAACGCGGCCACCGTCTTCGGCGGCTTCCGCACCCGACCCAGGTGGTCGACGTATGCCGTCCGCTCCGGCGGCGGGATCTGGCCCAGCGGCTGCCCGGTGACCGGGTCCTGGAGCATGCCGAGCATCCGCCACAGTGCCTCCTCGGACACGACCGACCCCGACGTCACGCCCTGTCCGTCGGCGAGACCAGCCAGTCCGGCGCCGAGGAACCGGCCCGGCGGGGTGCCGGTCGCGGCGTAGTACGCCGTCAACCCGGCCGCCGGCCCGGCCTCGTCCATACGCGCGACCGACGACATCAGGTACCGGTAACCCGCCCCCAACGTCATCCGCCGAATCGACATCGTCATACCCGCAACACGCGTCCCTGGGGGCACTACGCGACCGCGGCCAGCAGCCACCACCCGACTGGGTGCCAGACGTGTGATGGAGGGAATGGGCTGGGGGTGGACCGGGCGGTCTGGGTGGGGATCGAGGAGGCGGAGGGGGTGGTCGGCCCGTGACCGGGTGAGTCTCGAGTGAGCTAGGTCGTCAACGAGGGACGTTTGGAGACGGAGGGCTAGCGGAGATGGTGACCCTTGGGGGCAGTAGACGAAGCGACCAGTCGTTCATTCCGATGTGAGGTGTGAGATGACCACCAGGCTTCCTATCGACGAGGCGGCGCGCGCCCGGCTTCGTGAGGCGCAGAAGGCCGAGGTGACGGCGCTCAAGCGAGTCCAGACCGCCGACACGGCCCGTGCTCGAGCCAGTACTGCGCTCGACTCTGCCGAGAGTGCACTGGCGGCCGCCAAGGTCGCTCTGGTGCGCACCTCCGGCGCCAGTCGCGCAGCACTCCTCCTCAACGAGCCGGTCAAGGAACTGCGACGTGTCGCCCGAGAGTCGGGTGTCAAGCCACCGAGTCTGACGTAGTGGCTCCGTTCTGCCGTCAGGCCCTCGCGCCACCGTGGTCGGCCCGCTCTAAGGTGGAAGTGGCGGCTGACGTCGCCTGGGACGCACCAAAACCCTGGTCGCCTCCCCGTCAGAAGGGACCCACATGGCTGACCAGCGCGAATCCGAAGAGTGGCAGGTCCTGGGGGTCCGGCCCGTCTACGAGAGCCGTTGGGTCAAGCTCGAGATGGCCGAGGTACAGCTCCCGTCCGGGCGGCACTTCGAGCACCACAAGGTGACGATGCCGGCCGCGGCGATGGCGGTCGTCCTCAGCGACGACGGAGAACGAGTCCTCCTGAGCTGGCGGCACCGGTTCGCCGCGGACCTCTGGAACTACGAGCTGCCGGGTGGACTCATCGAGGAGGGTGAGCCACCGGAGGACACCGTCGTTCGCGAGATAGTCGAGGAGACCGGCTACCGCCCGAAGGAGGTCCGACACCTGGTGACCTTCGAGCCGATGATCGGCATGATGTCCAGTCCGCACCAGCTCTTCCTCGCCCAAGGAGTCGAGTGGGTTGCGGAGCCCACGGAGCTCGACGAAGGGAAGTTCGAGTGGGTCGAGATGAGTTTGGTGCCCGAGCTCATCAGAGCAGGGAAGATCTCCAACTCGGGCACTCTGGTCGGTCTCCTACACGTCCTGGCGCTCGGCGGACTCGAGGATCCGAAGTAGGCGCTTCCGCTGCCGTGCGGACCCGAACCGCTCGGCCATCGTCATCGCCTTCGTCGCTTCGTCCCGCGCCTCTGCGATCAAGCCCGCGTTGAGCAGTGCCAGAGCCATGTCAGCGTGCAGGCTGACCGCCGCCCTCACCGAGTCCGACTCCGCCGCCAGAGCACGCGGAAGCGACTCGATCGCCTCTGGGTCGCCCAGCCGCGCGAAGCAGTGCCCTCGCCAGCGAGCGAGATGCTCCTCGTTGAGCATGAGGTAGGGCAGCTCCTCTTCGCCGTCCGCGCTGAGCAGGGCCTGCGCCTCCTCGAGCGAGCGCCGTGTGGCGCCCGCCTCACCGACAGCAGCAAGCGCCTCAGCCTTGGCAGCGCCCAGCCACGCCCGAAGCAGCGGCGGAGAACCTCCGGCAATCTCGTTCGCTTGCTTCATCGCGTCGACCGCGAGGGCCGGTTGGTCGCAGTCGAGAAGGACGAATCCCTGCTGCGCCAGCACGTGTGCCGCGACGGCGAGTGAGCCACTCTCGGACGCTGCAGCCTTGCCGGTCTCGTGGTAGTCCCAGGCCGCTCCCACGTCCCCCCGGTCCAACGCCTGCCAGCCCGCGAGAGCGGCTGCCTCAGCAAGGGCTGCCGAAAGAGCACCCCGATGGCGGCCGACGCAGTGGTGGAGAACGGATGAGATCTGTTCGACGTGGGACCCGGCGAGGAGCGCCTGCGCAGCAGAGCCCAGGCGCCGATCAAGGTCGCGCAGGTACTGGGTCTGTGACTCGAAGAGGATGACCAGGTCGGCATCGACATCGACGAGTTCCAGTGGGCGACTGCGGATCTCGGCGAGGCGTCCGGTCTCGTCGGGTGGGGAGAATCCCAGCGCCTCGGGCGGTGCAGCATAGATCTCGACAAAGGCCTTCCGGTATGCCGGGACCGTCACCGCCCGCTCCCCGGTCTCCCAGTAGGCGAACATCCGCTTCAGCGAGGCCCCGGTCGGCGCGGCGTCACCTGCTCGGGTCACGGCGTCCTGAAAGCGGCGCATCGCCGCGGCCTGGCTCCAGCCCAGTCTGGTCCGGGCGAGCTTCAACGGCGGCTCGAGCCGAACGTTGGTGGAGTCACCTTCAGTCATCCCTTGTCACCTATCCCTCGGAGGTGCGTGTCGTCGAGCGTTGTCACCGTCAGCAACAACGGAGGACAGATCGTGAACTGGAACGACATCATTCATGGCCGGATTCATGGCCGGCCCGACAGCGGTGCTCGGTTGTCCACAGGGCAGCCGGGCGCTGCGGCTTGTCCACATCTTCAGGACTGCGAGATGACGGTCGACGCGCCGCGGGTGCCTTATGGAAGAAGGACAGAACACGGATGGGCTTGTCCCCAGCCGCAGACTCCAAGGGGGAGCCGATGAACGCGAACGCCGCCCAGGCGAACCGCCGAAGGCTGTGGGAAGCGCTCGTGCGCTGTCCGCCGCTGTCGACCGGATCGACGGAGCGTGACCGGCTCTGGCTCGTCGTCCAGGAGTGCATCTGCACCCGAGGCGCAGCCGCGGTGACGCCTTTGGGGTCGACATCGCAGATCGTGGTGACGGCCGAGTACGCCACCGACGAGCTCATCGCAGCAATGGCCTGGCTCCAGACGCACGACCACGACGCGCGGAGGCTCCGACCACTGGAGCTGTTCGTCATGCTGCGGGGAGTGGCGACCAAGGGAGCCAACGGCTCCGGTCGAGCCGCACAGGCGGACGCGTTGCATGGCATGACCAATGTCGAACAAGGCCAGCCCGTCCGGTGGACCAACCTCGACGAGAGCGGCGCCGCATGACCTTCGTCGACTGGGTCGTCACCGAGATGGGGGTCACCAACGACGAGCTGGCCAGTACCCAGCTGGTCCCCGCGTTCGAGATCTTGCTCTCCCGTTGCGAGGAGGCCCGTCGCCGCGGCGCCAAGAACCCGCTGATCACGGTCTCGGCCAAGCGCGCGGGAGGGAACTCCCGCGCCTGCACCCGACGCATGCTCGCGCAGCTCGGTTTCACCGACCACCAGCGACGGGCCATGCACCGCCTCCTGGCAGGATCGCCCAGCGGATGGCCCGGACTCCTGGCTCTCTACTGCTACGGACACGAGGTCACCGCGCCACAGCGGCAGTACGCCCGGCGCCAGCTCGCGACGATCGGGCCAGTCGCCCTCAAAGCCGGCCCGTCGAGCGATGTGCGACACCACCTCGACGAAGAGGCGCAAGCGCGGGGTGCGTGAGCAGCGCGTCGACGCCATAGAGACGGGCCACACCCGCAACCGCGACCACGGCAGCCCCTGGCCCGGACAGCAGCCGAGGACGCCCGTCCCCGAAGTCGAAGAGGACGTGCCCGGCGTCAACGTCGGCGGTGAACCCGACGAGGCACTCCCACCAGAGCGACACGAGCTCGCCCGTGTCGAACCGGACGAGGAGACGGCGGTCGGACAGCAGCGACTGCGTCCAGCGGCCCGGGGACCAGCAGCCATCCAGCCACAGCCGCAGCCGCAGCCAGGCTCCGACGAACCGGCGACCGACCTCGCCCGGCTCGAGAACCACGCCAGCCGTCATCGCGTCCAGGTGGGGGCCCGCACTGCCGGCGAGCTCGAGCGCGAGGTGGCGCGCGTCGGCATACGAGATATCCGTCTCGCCCGCCACGCTGGTTGCTTGCCTGCCCTTGCGCACGCTGCCTCACCTCCAGATCTCCCCTCCACTGTGCCTCGTATGCCGGACACCGCAAGTCGCCGAGGCACATGGTGCCCCGTCCTGTCGGTCAACGCCGCGTGCCACTCGCGAAGCTTGCCGTCCCTATCGGAGCGCTCGGGATGGTCGGCGCGATCCTTGGAGGGGTGATCCTCGTCGGCGGAGTCGTCGGCGGAGTCGTCGGCGCCGCCGAGGCGCAACCGGCTCCCCCACCCCTGTGCGCGAGCTCGGGTCCGGTGCCGGACCTCTCAGACGCCCAGGCCCAGAACGCCCGGACCATCGTCGCGGTCGCCTCGACCCGCGGGGGCGAGCAGGCGGCTCTCATCTCGCTCATGGTCGCTCTGGCCGAGTCCCAGCTCCTGGTCCTCTCGAACCCCAACGTCGCCGCCGGCCAGAGCCTTCCCGCCCAGGGAGTGGGGTCGGACCACGACTCGTTGGGGATCTTCCAGCAGCGCGCCGGTTGGGGGTCAGCTGTCCAACGTTTGGATCCGGTTACCTCGACCACCCTCTTCCTGAACGCGCTGACGGCCGTGACCGGCTGGGACACCCAGGACCCGTGGGTGTCTGCCCAGGATGTTCAAAGGTCCGCGTTCGACGGTCGGCCCTCCGCGGTCAACCACTACTCGCCGGTCTACGGAGGCAACTACCTTGCGCAGCTCGATCGTGCCTCCGCGGTCTTGCGGGCCATCAGCGGGTCCGCTGCTCCGATCGACTGCGGAGGTGGGTCCGGTGCCGCACCGTCGGGATCCACCGACGCGTTCGGCCTTCCATCGGACTACGCCGTGCCTGCGACGAGCTCGCTGCCGGCCCGGGCGGCGATAACCACGGCCCTGGCCCAACGGGGGAAGCCGTACCTCTGGGGCGCGACCGGCCCCGACCGGTTCGACTGCTCGGGTCTGATGCTCCGAGCCTGGTCCGCTGCTGGGGTCAGTCTTCGCCGGACCACACAGCAGCAGGCCAGCGACGGCAGTCCCTCCAGCCTCGCCGCGCTCCTTCCGGGCGACCTCGTCCTGGTCCCCGGCAGCGACGGCACCCTCGCGTCCCCCGGCCACGTCGGCATGTACCTGGGAGTGGGCCTCGTGGTCCACGCACCGCGCACCGGCGACGTCGTCCGCGTCGTCACCCTCTCCTCCTTCACCGCCGACGGCGTCTCCGCCGTCCGCCACATCGGCTGACTCTCCGCCCGATGGTGCCCCACCCACGCCGTACCCGACCCACACCGACCGGCTCACCACTCCTCCGAAAGGCCCCCTCATGAACCCCACCGTCGACATCCAGCCCAACACCAACGGCCTGCCCGGGCTCTCAGCCCTCGAGCAGATCGTCGGCGCCCTCCTGACCCTCGGCCTCATAGCCGCAGTGGCCGGGGTCGCTCTCTCAGCGATCGCCTGGGCCATCGGGTCGCACTCGGCAAACCCTCACGTTGCCGGGAAGGGCAAGACTGGCGTGCTGGTTGCCGGTGCCGCCGCCATGCTCATCGGCGCGGCCAACACGCTGGTCACCTTCTTCACCAGTGCCGGCGCGGCCGTCCGATGATGGGCCGCCGCCTCGAAGCCGCAGGAAGAGGACGCATCGGCCGGCGCACCCTCGTAGCACTCACCCTCGTTGCGCTGGCTCTGGCGCTCGCCGTCGCGGCTGGTGTGACGCGGGGAACCGCCCCCGGATCTGCCGAGCCGGGTCCGCCGCGCAGCTCCTCGACGACGGCCGTTGGCTCCGATGTCCCGGTGGCCACGCCGGACGAGCAGCTGGCCCGAGCCACCGCGATGCCGGCGGTCGAGGCCACCGTTGACCCGTCGGATCTACCGCCCGAGGTGACGACACAGCCGGACCTGTTCGCGCGAGCCTTCGTCACCCGACTACTGACACAGGACTACCGGCGCCCACGCACGGAGCTTCTGGGATGGGTCCAATCACACTCCACCACCTCCCCAGAGCCGTTGGTGATGGGCCTGATCCCGCCTGATGTCAGGGACAGGTGGGCCGTGTTCTCCGTCACCGACTCGGCCGCCGGCCCCGCCCCAGTTCCGAGCGCGTCCGAGTGGGACCGCCTGGCGCGCCTGGGCGCTCGGACCACCGTCGAGGTGCAGCGGGTGAGCCAGCCCTACGCCTGGACCTCTGCCGTGGCCTCCGGGCGCATCACCGACCCCGGTGTCACCGGCCGCGAGGTGACGGCCCTGGTGACCCTCCACTCGGTCGAGGGCGGAAGCCCGCGCACCCGCACGACGAGCGTCGCGTTGAGCTTTAACCTCGAGGGACCTCCAACCCGAGCCCAATGGGGCTTCGTCACGCTCGCGGCATACACCGCCGTGCCGCTGGCGGGCTCATGAGCTGCGCCGGGGTTCAGGCGCTCAACCCGCTGTGCCAGACCGGCGACTTGTTGCGGTCGCAGAGCGAGAACGCCGTCAACGGGGCCTTCACTTCGATGTCCGACCAGTTCGGTCAGGCCGCGATGAGCGCGACGACGTGGCTGTGGGCCGAGATGGACACGGCCACGAGTCTCGACCTGAGCTCCCCCGACCTGGTCCGGGAGCTCGGCGCTACCTCTGCCATCGCCGGCGTCCTGTGTCTTGGACTGTTCCTCCTCCAGCTGACGACTGCTTCTCTTCGCCGCGAGCCCGGGGCACTCGCGCGTGCGGTCAAGGGCCTGATCATCAGCCTGGTGGGGTCTGCCGGAGCCATTGCCTGCACCCGCGTGCTCCTCGGTGCAGTCGACGCCCTCAGCGACGGCGTCGTTCGGTACACCATGGGCACCAACATCCAGGGCCTGGGCCAGAAGATGTCCTTCGCCCAGCTCGCCTCGGTGCAGAACCCGGCAGCGGCGGTCCTTCTGGCGGTGATCGTCCTGTGCGCCGTCGTCGTGGTCTGGGTCGCGATGATGGTCCGCAAGATGACGCTGCTCATCGCCGCGGTTCTGGCGCCTCTGGCCTTTGCTGGCGCGACTGCGGACATAACCCGCTCGTGGGTGCGCAAGTGGATCGAGTTCGTCGCTGCCATGGTCGCCTCCAAGCTCCTGCTCGTGGTGATCTTTGGGATCGGCGTCTCGGTCCTCAACGGGGGCGGAACAGCCGGGTCCTCGACGACCCAGGGAGTCACCCAGCTCGCCGTCGGATCCCTCATCCTCCTGCTCGGTGGCTTCGCACCGTGGATGGCGATCCGCATGTTTCACTTCGTCGGCGAGGGCCTCAACGCTGCGCACGCCACCGCTTCCCAAGCTTCCTCCGGGGCCAGGGCCGTCATCTCGGCACCTCAGAAGGTCAGTTCGGCCCGCTGGCAGGCGCGGTCGCTGATGGGCGCACGGGGGGCGACCGCGTCGATGCCGAGCCGCCCGAATCCCGTGCCGGCGTCGTTGTACGCCAGCCTGCCCTCACCGAACGCCAGCCTGCCCTCACCGAACCGCTCGACCCACTCCGTGCCGGCGACACCCGGAGGTTCCCCCGGACCGAGCCTGCCTGCCGTCAGTCCCGGCGCGCCCACCGAACCGCCTGCTGCCACCGAGGCCCCCGGCAAAGCAACCCCTGGGCCGAGATCGCCCGAGCCGGCGGCCTCGCCGGCTGTCGAAGAGTCTCCGACGTCCCCACCGCAACAGCAGAAGCCGCCCGCAGCGCGGCGCCCCAAGGAGTAACGACACCATGAGCGAAAGAGACCTGGACACCGGGAACACGGTGCGATTCGGCCGCAGGCCGCAGCGCGGTCTGCTCCTCGGCTTCTCCTCGGCACGCGTCGCGTGCTTGGCCCTCGGGTTCGCGAGCTTCAGCTCCGCGGTCTTCCTCAACGGCCTGAGCGGCCTGGCCGTGCTCGCCCCGGTGTGGCTAACCCTGATCAGCCTCGCGTTCCTCACCTGGGGCGGGCGGTATGCCGTCGAGGTCGCCCCGACCGTCGGCCACTTTCTCCTGCGACGAGCCGCGCACCAGACCCGGTTCCGCGCCAGGCCCTCGACGCCGCGCCCGGCCGGGACACTGGCCCTGCCCGGTGACGCTGCGGCCCTGCGCTTCCACCTGGACGAGACGTCCGGCGCGGTGATGGTCCACGACCCACACGCCCACACCCTCACGGCTGTGGCGGTGGTGCGCCACCCGGCATACGTGCTCCTCTCTCCCGAGGACCAGGCCCGGCGGGTGCACGGGTGGGGTCGGGCACTCGCGGGCCTGGCCTCGTCGAACCTTTCGCGAGTCCAGATCCTCGAGATGGCGCTGCCCGACTCCGGACACGGCATCACCGGATGGTGGAAGGAGCGCGGAATCAAGGACGCTGGGCAGTGGGCGGTGCGCGAGTACGACGAGCTGGTGACCGGCTGCGCCCCGGCGGCATCCGCTCACCGAACCCTGGTCGCGGTCGCGCTGGACCTCAAGGGGGCCAGTCGCGCGATCCGCCAGTCGGGTCGCGGGATCAGAGGCTCGGCGGCAGTGCTGCGACAGGAGATGACCGGCTTCGAGTCGGCGTTGCGCGCAGCCGAGCTGCAGCCGGGCGGCTGGCTCACACCAACCGAGCTCGCCGGAGTCCTCCGCGGTGCCTACGACCCCGACGTCCAACGCCTCGTCGACCAGGGCGCGGCGGGACAGTCGCTGGCCGCGGCGGGCCCGGTAGCGATCGACGAGCACTGGGACCACCTGTGCCATGACACCGGATGGTCCGCCGTCCTGTGGGTCAGCGAGTGGCCGCGGGTGGCGGTTCCGACCTTTTTCCTACACGCGCTCGTCTTCCAGCCCGGGATCCGCAAAACGTTGTCGATCACCGTGACCCCACTCTCGACCCAGCAGGCCATGCGCGACATCCGCAAGGCGAAGGTCGAGTACCTCACCGACTCGGCCCAGAAGGCGCGCATCGGAGCGGTCGCCGATCTCGCCGACGACCGAGAGCTCGGTGACGTCATCGAACGTGAGCAGGCGCTCATCAGCGGCCACGCGGACCTGCGGTTCACCGGCCTCCTCGCCGTCACCGCCGCCAGCCGCGACGACCTCGAGTCCGCGGTCGCCCAGGTTGAGCGGGCAGCGACCCAAGCCGGCTGCGAGACACGCCGGCTGGTGGGCCAACAGGCTCGAGCGTTCGCCTCAGCGGCGCTGCCCCTGGCCAGGAAGGTCGACTGAGATGGACGACGCAACGACGCACGTCTCGACCTTCTTCACCCCCGCGGACGTTGGTCGCCGCGGACGATGGTCGCGGCGATCCGCCGCGCGGCGTCGTAGCTCCGAAGTGCGCGGCTCCGTGGTGGCTGCTCGCCGAGAGTCGCTTCGAGCTGAGCGGGAGGCGGCGGCCGAGGCGGCGTACCTTCCTGCCGGCGGTGAGGCCGGCACCGACGCCCTCAGGTCCATGCGGCGACTTCGACTTCCGTCACACCGAGCCACGAGCGAGGTCCTGGCAGGCGCCTACCCCTTCCTCGCTGAGGCCGGCCTGGGCAGCGACGGAGTCTTCATCGGCCAGGACGCCTGGTCCGGCGGCGGCTTCTGCTTCGACCCATGGGTGCTCTACGCCCAAGGAGTCATCACGAACCCCAACTGCCTGCTGGCCGGAGTGCTGGGCAAGGGAAAGTCATGCCTCGCGAAGTCGCTCGCGACCCGGTCGATCGCCTTCGGGCGACGGGTCTACGTCCCCGGGGACCCCAAGGGCGAGTGGACCGCAGTCGCCAAAGCCGTAGGCGGTCAGGCGATCGAGCTCGGAGGCGGAAACGACAACCGCCTCAACCCGTTGGACCCAGGCCCACGCGCCACCGGCGAGAGCAACCAAGCGTGGGCAGCCACGGTGCGGACCCGCCGGAGGGTTCTGCTCGGATCGTTGGCTGAGTCGTCGCTCGCGCGACCGCTGCGGGCGATGGAGCACACGGCATTGGACGCGGCGCTTACGGCCGCCTGCTCGGACACGACGACGCCGACCCTGCCCATGGTGGTTCGCGCCTTGTTGGAGCCCCTCCTCGGGCAGTCAGCCGCCACCATCGACCAGCTCACCGCCGACGGCCGCGAGGTCGGGCACGCCCTGCGGCGGCTCGTCTCCGGCGACCTGAGCGGCCTCTTCGACGGACCGTCCACCGTGACCTTCGACCCAGCGCTGCCGCTGGTCTCCCTGGATCTATCGCGGATCCAGGGATCCGACCAGTTGGTCGCCATGGTGATGACCTGTGCCTCCGCATGGATGGAAGCATCGCTGTCCGACCCGGACGCCGGGCAACGGTGGGTCATCTACGACGAGGCCTGGCGGATGATCCGACAGCCCGCACTCCTCGCCCGGATGCAGTCGCAGTGGAAGCTCTCCCGCGGACTCGGCATCGCCAACCTCATGGTCATTCACCGCCTCTCCGACCTTGACGCCGTCGGCGGCGCCGACTCCGAAGCCCGCGCCCTCGCACGCGGGCTCCTCGCCGACTGCTCGACAAAGATCGTCTACCAGCAGGAGACCTCCGAGGCCCCACACACCGCGGACGTCCTCGGCCTATCGGTCGCGGAACGGGCCCAGCTGCCGGATCTGCAGGTCGGAGAAGGGCTGTGGCGGGTCGGACAACGCGCTTTCGTCGTCCGCCACCTCGTCACGGAAGGGGAGCTTTCACTCTTCGACACCGACTTCCGAATGCTTCGCCCTTGTTGGGCAGAGTAGGGGTGTGCTCTGCCTGGAGTGCTTCGTGCCTCTATCGCAAACCGGCGGGAAGGTACACGCTGTTCGAAGGGTCTCTTGAAAGGGGTTGCCATGTGGGCAGTAGTGGGTGACCGGCTGCACGTGCACGGCCGGGTTGTCGGTTCTTCGGAAACGACGTCTGAGATCATCGAGATTCGGGGGCGGGACGGGGCGCCGCCGTACCTCGTCCGCCGAGACGACGGTCATGAGGTGCTCGTGTTTCCCGGAGGGGACGCATCGGTGGAGCACCCGCAGAGCGGCGAGAGCAGCTGACGTCGAGGGCTCGGCCTGTCGAGCCCCCTCTGGTCGCAGTCGGAGCACCTGATCAATCTACGATCCGGACCATGCATGCCCTCCGAAAGGGAAACCACGAGAGCAGCCTCGTCTCGGCAAAGTCAGGCCGGAGCCGTACCCAAGCGGCAATGCGAGGCCGGAAAACCGTCATGAGCGCGTCAGAGTCGGGCGATTCGCTGCAGCGTCCCGGGGTGCCTACGGCCCGAGTCATAGGCGGCGAAGTGTGTCAGGTTTTCCGCGCCAGAACTGGGCTCTGGATCACTCAGTTTGGTACCTAGGCGCGTCGTCGGTACGCCCACACGGCGTGGTCTAGGCGTCGTGCTTCGACATTCATGCGATGGGCCACACCCTTGAGTAGGGTGGCGGCCTCGTCGTGTCTGGCGTCGGGATCCTGTCGTGGACGAAGCGCATGAGCCACGTGTCAGCTTTGACGTCGTCAACTTCGCTGAGCATGCGTAGGTAGGCCCAGGTCACCGGGCCGCATCCCCTGACATTGAGGAAGGCGGGCTTGGCCAGACTTTGGTGGTGTCGGAAGTCATCAGCTGTGACGATCCCTGCCTTGACCAGGGCGGCAGCGGCGTCAATGACGACTTCTGCCTTGTAGCGACCGACGATCTTGCCGTTGTTGGTGATGGTACGGAGTGTGTCCGGCGCGGTGGCGGCCAGCACTCGTAGGTCGTTGGCCCGAGAGCCGCGCTGCTCCCGCCATCGGGTAACCGCGCCGAAGACCCCGGTTTTCCGCTCTCGGTTGCCGTATCGAGCCGCACTGAGAAGACCGCGTCGATCAGGGCCGCCTCGATTTCATCGGGCCAGCCCCCGGGCCAACCTGTTGGGTCCTGGCCGACCGTCTCGAGAACATAGGCGTGCAGTACGTCGATGGCGGCGGGCTCAACTCTGACCGCTGGTAAGTGCCTGGTGGTGAGCATCCACGACGTCACTGTCGGTGGGTGCTGTCAGCGTAGGCATCGTGAATGACGCGGTGAGGACCCTTCCGATGCGCGGGCCAGTCTTGGTCGGCGGCTTGGGTTACCCGATAGGTGAGCTGGCCTTGTTGCCGGAGTTGGCGCGTCACCCCACGGGTTTGAGCGGGCTGGATGACGTCTTGTCCGGTGGGATCGGCGCCGGGGAGGTGCTCGCTATCACCGGACCGCCGGGGATCGGCGTATCCCGTCTGGCGATGCAAGCCGCCGTGGGGGCTTCACGCTCGGCGAAGGTCCTCTTCGTCAACGGGCACATGCCGACCCGACGTCTGATGGCAGGGTTGCGGGACATTGGGAAGCGAAGCGGCTTGACCGCTCACGACCTGGATCGCTTCGAGGTGGCCTCGTGGGTCCCGCTGCCGAATCCCGATAGCCCAGATGACCGGTGGGTGGGCTTCGGATACGACGTGGTCGTCATTGATTGCCTCGACGAGATGTTCCGACCACAGGCTTGGCCTGATTCTGACGAGTTGCTCCGCCATGGCAGGTGGCTGCGGGAGTGTGCGCAGCGATCATCTACGGCACTGGTGGCCACGGCGCGCGCTGAAGATGCCGGCCAGGTCGGCTACCCGGGCTTCGCAAAAGCATGGCGTCGCCACCGAGTTCGACTCGCGTTCGACGACATCGCCGACAGCTCGTGTCACATCTTCTTTGACGCGGGCGCGAAGATCTGCGTCCGATTGGCGTCCCGAGGAGGGCAGCGGTTGAGTCGGCGAAGTCGGCTTGGCCCCGACTCGCTGATCCACTTGGCAGGCGACGTCTGACCATGAGCATGTTCGCGGCGGCGTGACGCAGCCGCTTCGCGGGCGGCATGTCTCGAGTTTCGAGGACATGCCCGCATGGCCATGGCCGATTGGGGGACGGTCGTTCGCAATCGAGCTCGCCTTGGAGGCCGCAAGGTCGCACCGATGCGCGAGACCTGCGATTCTGCTGGCGCACGGTGGTGCGGTTGCCAACAGGAGGAACCTTCATGCCTCGTCAGATCATCACAAGCGCGAACGCGCCGAGCTCGCCCCTCTACAGCCAGGGAGTCAAGGCCGGACCGTACGTGTTCGTCTCGGGCATCGTCGGCATCGACCCGAAGACGGGCAACTTGGCCGGAGACACGGTCCAGGAGCAGACACGACAGGCGCTGACGAACTGTGAGGCCATCCTCGAGGCTGGCGGGGCCGGTCTGGAGGACATCGTTGATATCGGAATCCTGCTCACCGATCCGGCAGACTTCGCCGGCCTCAACGAGGAGTATGCGCGGTGGTTCCCGTCTGAACCGCCGACCCGCTACGTGGCCAAGTTGGGTGTCGACCTATCCGGACTGCTGGTCTCGATCCGCATGACAGCATTCACGGCCTGACACGCGAGTGGGCCCGGCAGCCCATCCAGGTCGATCTGAATCCGCAAGCGCGGTGTGACCCGGCCGTGGCCGGGGCGGAGTGACTTGCCGTTCCGCGGCGATAAGACGCACGCCGGGGCGCCTGCAGAGCGCTCGAGTCGATGGGGCGAGCGCCAGCAGATCGAGCGCTTGGTGCGGCTAGAGCGGAGGTCCGGCTCACGAACGCCGATCGATCCATCGCCCTTGGTTGATGCTCGAATAGCAGTCGAGCCCACACTCGTGCCGAGGCGTCACTACCACTTCGGACCGAGCGGGGGCTCGATGCTTTGCCGCTACATCAGCATCAGGGGCCCTTCTTCTTAGCGCTCTCGTTGACCGTCGTCTTGGGGTTGCTCCTGACAGTGGACTGCTTCACGAAGCGTCCTGAGATCGCACTGCGGCCACGCTTGCCGCTGTTGCCCTTGGCGGGCATCTGGTTCACCTCCTCCCGACGGATCGAGTTACCGGGTCAGATCAGGCCAACTGGATGAGCTCCCAGGTGACCGCCTGGCCGTTGTACGGCGGCATGGTGTTGCCCTTCGCGATGGGTGCCGTGGTCGTGGGGTAGCCCACGACCTTCCAGACGCCGCTCTCCGGGCAGGTCTGGCCCGTGCGGGCCCGGGTGCCGAGTGCTGTCGGCATGTGATTCTCCTTCGGTTGGGTGATCCGATATCGGATCACTTACCCGACCATACCAACCTCGCGCGTCGACATGCAACCACTGGTCCGAAAGTGACACACTCGGTGGATTGCCACCCAGCGATCTGTCCGGAGGACGCATGACCAAGACGCAGCTTGACGCACGAGCGCTTCAGGAGGCCCTCGATCAAGTCCGCATCCAGCGCGACCTGTCATGGAGGCAGCTGGCGAGGGAGATCGGCGTCACTCCTTCGCTCTTGTCGCGGCTACGCAACGGATACAAGCCGGATGCGGAGGGGTTCATGACTCTGGTGCGATGGCTTGGACTTCCCGCGGAGAGGTTCCTGATCGACGACGCACCGGCCAAGCAGCCGGAGCTCATGGCCGAGCTAGCACCTCTCCTTCGAGCGAGCAAGCTAGATGACCCCGACATCAAGATGCTCCAAGAAGTCATCCAAGCAACGCTGCGTCGGGCGAACGCGAAACGAGGAGAGCGTGGGTGAACAAGGCTCAACTTAAACGCCTCGCGGTGGAAGTACGAGCAGAACTCGACTTGACCGCACACGACCTCTTTGATCCGCACGACCTAGCGAGTCTGTACGGCGTTGAAGTACTTCGCCTGTCTGATCTCGGTTGCTCCTTCGCAGTCCTGAACCACTTCCAGGTTCACCGCCCGGAGGTGTTCTCGGGCGCCCTCGTTCCGCTCAGCGACGGCAGCACGGTGATCATCGAGAACGACTGCCACCCTCGGGAGCGACGTGTGTCAACCGCGAGTCACGAGCTTTCGCACGTTGTCCTTGAGCACCCGTTCTCGGCAACGCTCTCAGATGCAAACGGGTGTCGCGTCAGCACGCCGCAGTACGAGCAGGAGGCCGCGGAACTGAGCGGAGAACTGCTCCTTCCATTTGAGGCGTGTAAGCGCCTGGCGTTCTTCAACACCTCTGACGAGGCAGCGGCAAGCAAGTTCGGCGTGAGCGTGGAATTTGCGCGGTGGAGGCTTAATTCGACGGGCGCACGCAAGATTGCAGCTCGCGGCCGCCTAAGAACCGGTGATCGGAGCGGTGCCCGCCGCGCCCCTCCAAGGTGACAAAAGACTCATGGCCTCTCCCACAGACGAAGGCTCGTCGGTTCCGGCGACAGGTCGGTCATCGGCAGATCCGGAAGGCACCGATGGGCCGACTGGCGGCGGAAGGACGCGGCACAGAGCCGCCCATAACGCGGCGGAGTGACGCAGTCTCCGCGGCATGGTGTGCAGTTTCGTGCGAGGTGCGGCAGTGGAGAACGTCAAACGTCCGAAGGTAACCCAGCCTCGGATTGGGGCCTCAGGCCAATCATTATAAGCCCAGTGTGTTGACGCGAGAAGTCGAGCGCTGAGGTTGTCCCGGATGTCGTGGAACTTGAGGTGGCGGTCCCCCGCCTGACACCGATCTTGCGATAGGTGTTGGGCATCGACCAAAACACCACTCAAGAAGGGGACCACCGTGACCAAGAAGTACCA
>JAABUK010001020.1_pt1 | contig 55465 bp, 7 predicted proteins | sample 5559141 | NCBI WGS metagenome assembly JAABUK01 (sample SAMN10711869, study PRJNA513367) | rock metagenome | isolation source: Antarctica rocks | place: Antarctica: Victoria Land, Pudding Butte nord | collected 2016-01-03 | reverse complement strand
TAGGGCCATGGCCATGAACAGGGGCCATGGACGGGGGTCCAAAGTTGGTGGCGCACCCCTAATTTAGTGCCCGTTAGTGGCGGTTTTAGGCTTGCTCGGTATGCGCCCGAGTGGCCCTAGGCCCCTTAGCTGTATGCCTCGGGCGCCTGTCGAGTCGGTAGATGGGTGTCGCGTTTGAGGCTCCCGGGGCGCCCGTCGAGCGCCCTGAGCCACGATCGAGCCACTTTTCGTTTTACCGACGATATTGATTACCGGCGCCGGTAAAGATGTTATTACTTAACTAAAATAACGCCTAAATAATGAATATAGGATGACTAACCTTAGCCTTATTACGCACTATCTTGGTCTTAAAGTATCGCGTAATCGCCCGAATTATACGTTATCCTTTAGCCAGGAAGTATACCTAGAGCGGGTATTTAAAGATTATAATATATTTAATATTAGAGCTAAAGCTATAGGAGTCCTTATAAACCCTATAATTAAACTTATACCGGCCGATAAAGGATATTAAGCTAAACCTACCTCTCTTATTATATACTAGTCAGCCGTTAGCTTACTAATATATATTATAATAAATACACGGCCTAATATCGCTTACGCGGTATTAGTAGTAAATCGCTATACTTCTAACCCCGACGAATCCTATTAAGCGGTTATGAAACGTATTTTCCGTTATTAACGCGGTACGCTATACTTAAAATTAGTTTTTTAGGGTTAACTCGCCCTATTAAAGAGCTATATTAATATTAATTAGGCGGGTAACTATGATATAAGGCGTTCTACCTCTAGCTATATATTTAATCTCGGTAGTACGACTATTAACTAGTAGTCTAAATATTAACCGATTATTACGTTATTATCCTATAAAGCCGAATACGCGGGCTAGACCTAGGCTACTAAAGAAGTTATCTAGCTTAAAAGGCTACTTAGATAAATAATACCCATTACGCGTATATTTTATTCCGGTAGAGATTTAAGCCAGTATACGTTAGTAGTACTCGTTATTATACTATTTACGTTAGCCTTTTACTCCGCTCTACTAGCCTACTTTACGCTTACGATAATTATCTTTTATAATAACTAGGGTATTATAACCCTAGTTAAGAACCCCTAGGACTATAGCCGTATTAAATATATTACGATCTAGTACTACTTCTAACGCGAAAAAGTCGTAGTAGGCGAAATCGAGTTCCGCTATATTCCGACTACGGAGTAGATCGCTGACGGCCTAACTAAGGCTTTTCTTAAAATTAAGTTTAATATCTTTCATATAACCCTAGGCTTATAATAAATACGATCTTATAAAAGTTTATTAACGCTCCTATAAAAACCTATTTACGCTCCTATAAGAGCTATCCTATACCGGTAAACGCTAAAACGCGGCTCTACGGGCTTATCCGGAGGCTCTACGGGCTACGTTTTAATAACCTAACTAATAATAAATATTAATATTCAAATCAATATTAACTAATAACTATTATATCGAATATTATTAAATTTTCAGGGCCCTATCTAAGGCCCTTATAAAGTATACTCTCTAAGTTTTAACTAAATCGCGTCCGTGCGTATAGCGGTATATCGAAAATCGCGCTAGGCACTTTTGGGCTATACGCGGCGACGATAAGGTCGCTTTATAATTTATCGTTCTTACTCAGCCCTCCTATAACCCTTATTAATAAATATATACGTCGCTAGAATATCCCCTAAGTATCCGTTATAATTATACGTCGTTATACCCGTAGTACCTAAGGCGGTCCCCGTAGTATCTTAGGCGGTCTCTATACCCTTAATAGTCGCTTCCCCGTAGAACCCTATAATATCTAATTATTTCTAATAATCTTCTCGTGGTATTCATGTCGTTTACTAATATTCCGACCTAATTACCACTTAAATTTGGCGTGTACAGGTTAACTGTTAAATAAAAAATTTAAAATACCGTATTTTATTAAAAAACGGAATTTTGCTCTCTTAGCCCCCACCGACGTGCCTTAGCCCTATAGCTTAGCCCCTACCGATATGGCTTGGCCCTATAGCTTGGCCCCTATTGATCATGGCTTAGGCCCATAACTTGGCCCCTATAAATTATGGTTTTGGCCTCTATGACCCATTATAACGACCCCAAAATAGGGGGAATACGGGGCTATTTTAGAGACTTCTTAATAAAGGATTTCGTTCGAGTGGGAGTGTTAGAATATAGGAGTATAGGACTATTTAGTTACTACTAACTAAGTAGATACTTAGCAATACTTAGTATCAGGGTCTTACACGTATATTTCGCTCTTATCCTCTATAGACAATTAATCAAGAAGTATTTCTACCTACTATAATTCAATAATATATAATATACTATAACCTTTAAATAATGAGTAAACTTATTAAATAATAGTTACCGGTCGTCGGGGTATATAATATAAAATCTAATAAAAAGTTAGGACGAATAAAGTAAATTATAGTTTATTATTTTTATAATTAATTAAAACTTTGCCCGCTAACTAGCCCCTAGAATAACGTTTACTTCTAAGAAGAATATTAACACTATATAGAGATTTATTATCATTAACGACGATACTACTAATTATTTAAGTACTATTTTTATTAAAGTAGAGCTTATATTAACTTTACTAATATTAACGGTACTCTCTATATTAGTAAATCTTAAAAACTCCTACTAAAACTTTAGTTACCGACCGCGCGGATAGGGCTAGCAGCGTCCTACTAGTAGCCCTAAATTACGGATAGGGCTAGCAGCGTCCTATTAATAGATTTAGTAAATTAGGGGTCCGGGCAGCGTCCTATTAATAAGTTTAGTAATTTAGAGTTACTATTAGTAGCCTATTAATAGATTTAATAACCCTTATTTACCGATACTATACTCCTAGTATAGTTAGTATTTATTATTTATAGATAATATACTACCAGCCCCGATAGTATATTTAATTTACTAATAGTATACTCGAAGTACGTTTAGTAAATCAATTATACGCTGACCTCTACTAGTATAATATACCTATTATTAAGCTTTAAGTTTAATTATTATTTAATATCTAATATTTACTACTAATATTTACTATAGATTATACTATTATAATTATCTTTTCCTCTATATCCGTTAGAGTTACCGTCGCCTATATTTATACTTTAACCCCTACCGCCTCTACTAGTACCTAGTTTAGGATATTTACACGAGATATATCTAACCTTCGTATAGTATTAGTAAAACTTCTCCTTTTAATTATCTTACTCTTATTATTATTAATAATACCTATTCTAGCTATAATAGCACTATTAATAATAAAGATAATAACGAAGAAAACGTCGACGACGTCGATAATATAACTAGTAGGTTAGCGGCGATAAATGGTTTAACTTTATAGGTAAAGAGTTTATAGCGGCCTAAATATAACCCGGTATTCTCGCTAATAATAACGTTTAAAATTTTTATGTTTTTATTTTTAGATTACTTTATAAGTTATCTAGAACACCCTAGGAGCGGATAATAATCGTAGAAAATTATAGGATTTTTCGTTATAAGATATTTTCGTATAGCTTTTATCCGACTCGGATATTTATTATATCCGACTTAGATAGTTATTATATCCGACTCGGATAATTATCTCGTTTAACTCGAAAAGCTATTTTATCCGACTCGAATAATAATAGGATATCCTAGAGTTTCTATTTATAAGCGCTATAAATATTTAGTTTATTAACGCTATTAATAAAATAAATAGATATTAAATTAAAGGATTTATAAAGCGAGTAATATTTTATCTTTATAATATTAAGCCCGTAGATATAGCCTCTATTAAAGATATATCGTTATTATCTACTATAATATTTATTCGGTAATCTCTTCTTAAACGGGATTCTAGTTAGTCTCCTTTTTATATCAAAATATTATTAATATAAACCCTATTAATAAATACCTTAAAAATAAGTAATTTAATTATAAAAGCTAAGGCCTTTAGCTTATAGTATTTAACGGTAAATACCGCGCTAGTCTTCGCTTCGATATATTTTATAATAGACTTAGAGTTATTATTATTTATATTATAACTCCTATAATTAATATCCTTTGAATTTAACTCTTACTTTAATAACGATAATAATTATTATTATCTTCGTAACTATAATTTAATAAAGAGGAAGTAACGTCGATTTATATCTATAGGTTTAAACTTTTATTTAGGCGGTAGATATATAATTAGGCGAAGACGCTATTTTACGTAATTAAATTAAGGCTATATTCGTTTTATTTAGAACCAGATTTTCGAGTCTTATTAAATTATTAGTTTTACTACCCTTCGCCTTTATAATTTCGTCTAGTATATAGCCGAATATATCTATTAGTCTTTATATTATAATAATCGGCTATTAAATACTATCTATTATAACCGGGATACCCGTTAAGTTATTAATATTATCCGAGTTATTTAAGAACCTCTAAGCCCTTAGAGCCTAGTCAAAGAAACTATTAATATTATTATATTAATTAAATAAAACGGGCACGGCTCTAAAGCTATTATCGGAGAAAAAGAAATAATAATATTAATAGATATAACTTTAATAGCTAGAATATCTTTAGGCTTTTATATTTATTAAATAAAACGGGTACGACTCTAAAGCTATCGTCGGAGAGAAAAAAATAACGGTATCGGTAGATATAACTTCGGTAGCTAGAATATCTTTAGGTTTATAAATAACACCTTTTTTTTAAGAGAGGGCGTAGTTTTATTATTAACTTCGCCTTTACCTAAAGTTTTAACTTTAGCGGTATAATAGGATATTTACTCTATAACTTCTTTCTCGTATTTTAGGTTTTTAGGCTCGGTAGTAAACCTACTCTCCTCCCTTTTAATCCTCTTTATAATATTATTTTAGACTCGGTAATAAATCTATCCTCCTCCCTCTTTATCCTCTTTATAATATTATTTTAAATTTAATAATAAATTTACCCTCCTCCCTCTTTATCCTCTTTATAGTATTATTTTAGGCTCGGTAGTAACCTTACCCTCCTCGGTCTTAATTTTCTTTATAGTATTATTTTAGGTTTAATCTTAACCCTTTTTATAATATTATCTTTACCCTAAATATATATCTTTATAATTTTATTCTTTAGAGTCGCTTTAGTAGAGATCCCGGTTTAATATTCGATTATTTTTTTTATATATAAAACCTTTAAGGCCTTCTAGTATTAAACGGATTTAAATAATAAAGTCTAGATATAAATATATCCTAGATTAATCGACGGATTTTCCTTTTTATATTTAATCCAGGCTTTAATAATTTCTAAAAAAATTTTATATCTACTAAAAGACTTAATTCTTTTTATAATATTAGGATAAATTCGCCCCGGAAATTTAATATACGCGTCCTAAATAATATTATATACCTCGTTAAGATTAAAGTATCTAGAGGATATAGTATAACCTTTTAAATAAAAAACGATTCTTAAAAACTTATTTAATATAAGTTATATCGATCCGTATAATCTTTTCCTCCTAGATAATATAGGGCTTAACTTATTATTAATATTAATATTAAATTCGGAATTAAATTTAAAGATAGTAATATTCTTCTAGTTTTAAAGATTAGGCGTAATTATAAACTCGCTAGCTAGTATACTATAAAATTAATTAAATATTAGCGGATTTAGTAATTTAAAAATTAATCGCGAGTCGGTTAAAATCTTACGAAATTAGAAGGCCTATTTATTTTATTCTTTTAAAAAAATATTAATTTAAGCGTCTTTATTAATATACTTCTTAATCTACTATTTAAATCTTACTATTTTTTATATAATAATTATTAGAAGGTTTTTATCTAACGGCTTTAGTAACTCCTTTAATTTAATATTAATATTATCCGCTTTTTATCAAACCTTATTAATAATACGTAGGAGGCTAGACGGATATTAATAAATATCCTTAAATAATAATAAACGGGGCTTATTTACCGTTTCCGAATACGGGCGGTTAAGTATTTAGAGAGCGCCGATTATAATAAAAGGGTATTAAAGTATTTATTATAAATACCGAGCGTAGTAGTATAAGGTTTATTCGAGTTAAAGAAGGTATCTTCCTCTCTCTTTATTATAATATAATTAACTCGGGTATCCGGATTATTTTTAATAGAATAATACCCGAAGTTATAAATTTAGTATTCGCCGTTAAATATTTAAATTTATTACTAAAAAGACTCGCCCTTTTATATTTAATCGGGCTTTATTAGACCGCCGATTATTCTTCCCTTTATTTTAACCTTCTTTATTAAACTAAAGGCGCTCGAATTAATAGGATCGTTAGTTAATATAAAAATAAAGAGGTTAATATAATCCTCTATTTAAATATATTCTTTTATAAGATTTCGTATAAAATTAATTAAATAGGTTTCCGCTAGAACCTTTAGTTTATTTTTAAAGATATAAACCGGCCTTTAAAGCCTTTAGTTACTATAAATATAAGTTAATTACTTTTATTTTATTTAAATTTAGGGAGTTTAATTAAACCTAAAACTATAAATAAATTTCTTTTATTCGAAGACGTATATAGATAAATATAGTTTAATAATTATTAAAAGGTACGAGATAATAACTAGTATAATATATAACCTATAAAGAAGTAAGAAAGTAAAAGTTTTAAAAAGGACGAATCCGAGGAAGTAGATAATATTAGTATTTAGGTAGAATCTCTACTATAGTCTAACTTAATTAGGCTTAGCGTTGCTTAGTAAGCTAGCCTTACGTACTAAGTATATAGTAATAGTAATATTATAGATAATAATTAACTATTCAACCTCTACTACTATCTATAATTAAATATATATTCTAAAGGGTTATAAACCCGGGTTTAGTATTCGCTACCCCTTAATAAACACGTTTAAAGAAGTAGCTAAATCGCGTATATAACGATCTTAATAGTACCCCTAGATCTACCCTTAAATCTAGTCTATATAATAGTAATTAGTAGTTATAACGGATTACCTAGAGTTTAAAATTAAGAAGTTAAGTAGGCCGAAGAATTAACCTAAATTTAAATATGAAATAATGGGTAAATACGTCCTCGATAATATTGATTAAATAGTATTAGGTAAAGAGCTTCGACTTATTACTCTTATAAAACTAGAAATAGAAGGACCCCCTATTAAAGAGGAAAAGGAGGACTATAAGAAAGAGTTATTAGAATAATAAAAGGAGGCTAAGACCTAGGATAGAAAGAATACTAGGGTTATAATTAAGATAATATTCTATATTAAAGAAGGCCTATAAAAGTATATAAAAGATATCGAGTTAATCGCCGGCTAATAAATTATATTTATAAAACTATATAATAAAAGTAATCTAGGTACTAGGGATAAAGTAATATTTAAAATCTTAAAAACCGACTCGTTAAAATACGCTACTATCGAGGTTTATACTTTAGAAATTAAGGTAGTAAACTAAACTTTATTTAAAATAGGGCTAATAGTACCTAAATAGATATTTAATATATTTTTTTAAATAAAACTTAAGGAGAGCCTAGCGCCTCTACTATTTAGTATAATTTAATCCGCTAAGGGTTCAAAATAAGAACCTAGTATTAACGATATAGTAGTAGTAATCGGTTAATATAACCGGATGATTAGAGATAAAGAAGAAAATTAATATACTTTTATAACTAGATTTAATAAATAGGATAAGTTTAGTAAAGGGAAGCCTCCTACTATACCTTCTACTATTAATAGTAGTAAAAAGGATAAAAAGAAGGATAAATATAACTACTATAACTATACTAGTTATAAGAAGAATAAGTATTATTTTCTTAACCCTAAATAACGTCCTAAAGACTAAAAACTATCCGCTAGTAGAGAATACCTTATGAAAGAGAAACTAAAGACATCGAATAAGGCTATAGTTTAAAATCGGGATAAGGATAATTCTATATAAATTAAATTATTTACGGCTAAATAGAAATCCATTAATACCGATATAGTATATAACGTTAAGGAGGACGCAGTCTATATAGATACCGCCTCTAACGTATATATACTATAGGATAGAACTAAGTTTATGTCCTATAAACCGTGTAACGATTTCCTTAGTAGGATTAATAGTTAATGCCTTCGTATAGAAGGTATAGGATTTATACACTATCCGATAATTATCGATAATAAGCTAGATTAAATTATCCTTATTAATATATACTATATACCTAGAATAAACTATAACCTACTCTTAGTCGTTACTCTCGAATAGAAGGGATATTCTGCTACTATAGTAAATAATAGATTTAATATTATAGATTCTGAAAATAAGAAGGTACTATTAGGAATACGTTTTAATACTAGTTATTTACTAAATCTAAAGTATTCTAAAATACTATATATATTGAAATTATTATATAACTACCCGGTAAATTATTACTTTTAGGATAAATAGTACTAGCGTCTAATATACCTAAATATACAGGATATAAAAAAGCTAGCGACTATCAATAAGGGAATTAATATTAACGAAGTAAATCGTCTTTAAAAGTTAATTCCAGATTATAAGTTATATGAACTATATATAATAGGAAAATAGATTAAGGAACTATCTTATTAGCCTCGTCGCTAGAACCCTAATAAGCGGGAATTAGTAAAGGGTATATTTATATACTCTAATCTCGTAGGGGGAGGACTAATTAAGTAAATATTTAAAGAATACTCCTATACTAAATCCTTTATAGATAACGCTACCGATATAATATTTATAACGATACTGAAGAGAAAATCCGATATACTAGTTACTACTAAGAATTACCTAAATTAGATATTAATTTAAGGTTATCCGGTAAGGCGACTAAATACTAATAATAAGATTATTTATATTAATTATAAGGTTTAGAACTTTCTAAAAGAACGTGGGATTTAATAAGAGTTATTAACTCTTTATAATCTAAGTTAAAACCCGGTTACTAAATATACTTTTCGTACCTTATTCGGGAGAGTAAGAAGTATTCTAAATAATACCGGATTACTTTAATTTATATAGGGCGAAGCTCTAAATTTTATAATTTATTATAAGAACCGCTCGCCTACTAACTTACTAAGGTACTTAATGGAATAACCCTATTTAAGGCCTAGTATAGATTCAAACCCCGACTCGATTATATATATACTTTCGGCTGCGTTACCTATATATATAATACGGATCCGGTATTTAGGAAACTAGATAATAAGAGTAGGAAATATAAATTCCTTAATTATGAAGGATTAAATTAATACCGTCTATAGGATCTTAAAAAGAGGTAAGTCTTTCGCGCCTTATAGGTGAGATTTAACGATACTATTATTAGTAAAGAATTAGGGGGTGAGACGTATAATGACGTTTAAAATTTCTTTTCTAAGGATAGTATTAATTGTATATTAATATAGTTTATAAGTAAGGATAACCTTACCGGTAAAACTACTATTAATAACTCTATAATTATACCGGTACTTAACGAGGCTAAGGTATTTCCTAAAGAAGCTAAATCATAGCTTAAATTACTTATCTAAGAAGTAGAAATATTAGACGATAAACCAGTTCTTTAGCCAAGAACTACTAAGAACCGGGATAGAGTTAACTATCGCGAACTCTATAACACTAGGTAATATACTAAGCGCGGATTTATATTAAGAGTTAGTAAGGTTAAACTAGATAATATACCTACCGTCCCGTTAACTATATAAGAAGTACTAAATGGACCCGATAAGGAGAAATAGTATACGGTATTTATAGAAGAGTTGAATAACCTTATAAGTAATAGGGTTTGGGATCTCGTTCCGGTACCGCCCGGTAAGAAAATACTACTAAGAAAGTAGGTACTAGTAATTAAACTAGATTTAATAGGAGTACCTAATCGGTATAAGGCCCGTTGGGTTACTAAGGGATTCAGGTAAATCGAGGGTCTTGATTACTATAAAATTTTCTTATTAGTAGCGAAGTCTTTAAACTAGCGAATCCTACTAGTATTAAGGGCCAAATACGACTAGGAAATAAAGTATTTAGATATAGTTTTAGTATTCCTAGAAACACTACTATAAAAGAAAGTCTATATCGAATAACCGTATAGATATATTAATGGGGATCGTAATATTACTTATTTATTAAAGTATACTTTATATAGCCTTAAATAATTACCTCGCGAATAATATAATACTTTACGTACCTTCTTCGAGGTAAATGAATACGAGCGTCTTAATAAAGACTATTTAGTATTCGTTTATAAAAATGGAATAATTATTACTATCTATATTAACGATATTTTTATTCTCGCGCTTAATAAGGCTAGTACTAGCTTACTAAAGTAATAACTAGATAAACGCTTTAAGATAAAGTATTTAGGTGAAATCTTATAATATCTAGGTATAAAAGTTATTCGCGACCGTCCTAACCGTGTTATTTATATTAACTAAACTAGTTTCGCTAAGTAATTACTCGAGTAAATCGATATACTAGAATATTACCCTATAGTAACCTCTATAAGTTAGGGTAATAATATATAGAAAACTCCCGACAGTTATAAAGCCGATAAGAAAGAGACTAAAGTATATAGATCCTTAGTAGGAGTACTATAATAGTTAGTAACTATAACTAAACCCGATCTAGTATTTATTATTAATAAATACGGTCGTTATACTATAAACCCTACTAGTATTCATTTTAATACTATGAAGCGAATTTATAAATATTTGGCTAGTACTATAAGCCTAGGATTATATTATAAACCGAATATCTATAATACTAGTCTTAACCCTAAGGGCAAATTAGTACTCTAGATTAATAACTTATAAGCCGACTATAAAGATACTAGTCGTACTATATTAAACTATATATTATAGTTGTAGAATAGACTTATTATTTAGTTATCTAAATAGTAAACCTTATATACCCTATCGATAACTAAAGCTGAGTATATAGTTTAAGTTAATACTATTAAAGAGTTATTATTCCTTGGCTTATTCCTTAAGGAATTAAGATATAATAATAGTAACCTTAACCCTATTCGCTTTAATACTAATAACTAGTTAACTATTAAAATAGCGTTAAACCCGGTGAACTACTCACGTACTAAGTATATTCGGAACTACTACTATTTTATGAGGTAATTAGTATCGGAAACGTATAAATTAGAAATTATCTATATTAATAAGTCGGTTATAGTTATTAACTATATAACGAAGCCGGTAGGCCCTAATAAGTTCGCCTATATACCGGTCATACTAGGGCTAGCTATAGAGGGTATTATTTAATAAACTAATACTATTATTAATATATAACGTCGTCGTTTCTAAACGGGAGTATTGGTATTTAGGCAGAATCTCTATTATAGTCTAATTTAGTTAAGTTTAGCGTTGCTTAATAAGCTAGCCTTACGCACCAAGTATATAATAATAATAATACTATAGATAATAATTAACTATTCAACCTCTACTACTATCTATAATTAGATATATATTCCAAAGAATAAACTAAAATAGGTAAAGTAGAGATCGATAAGAGGATATTTAGTACTAGAGTATTATATATTTAATAAAATAAGGCTCGTTATTACTATAGAGTACGTAGTTTAGCTAGATCTCCGAGGCGCCCTATATTCGTTATTAAATAACGAGGATACTATCGTATTATAAACGTAGGTAGTAGTATGAATAATCTAGCTATATTATAATTAGATATAGCGAGTAGTATTATAATATAAATAGGTAGAGGGAGAAAGATAAAAGATATATAAATTACTTTTTATTTAAATAATTATATTCCTTCTTAATACTCGTCGCTCGGTTATATAAAGTCCTTTACTAGTTCCCGACGTTATTATATTCTTTTAGGATTATTCTTATTTAGGGCTCCTAAAAGTTATAATATTCTAATAATAATTTAATTATATATACTAATACTCCCCTAATATTTAATTTTAAACTTTTATTAATAATTTTAATTTTCTACCGTATCTTTTATATTAGCTAGATAAAGGAGACGTATATTATATAATTTATAATTAAATAAGCCCGTCGACGTTAGATTTATCGAGATATAAAAGATTAAAAAGGAAATTATTAACGCTACTATTAATAATAAAGAGAATATACGATTATTATTAATATTTTAATTTAAGGTTATTTACCTTTAGGGGGGGTTATAAATATCGAAGAATATTTAATTTAAAGATAAAGTTCTAGACTTTAGGAGGTATCTCGAGGGTAATAATTATTATAAAAATATCACTATATTTAGGTAAAGAAATAACGAATAATTTAAATATTTAAGAAAATACGAGTATATATAAATTAAGGCCTCTAGTATAACGAATATAAATAAATAAAAATACTAAAAGAAATAAAATAAAGATCGATAAAAGGATATTCGGGGTAGAAGTAATATATATTTAATAATATAAAATTTATTATCGCTACGGAGTAAATAAATTACCCGAATTTTAGGGTACCTCGATTATAATAGTTTCCGAAAGGGGCGATCTTTTCGATATAACCTCCCTTCCTATTTTTAGTCCTATAAATAACGAAGATTATAAGGACCTATTTATTTTCTATTTATTAGAAGATACTATAGACGTATTAATACTAGATATTTAGGAAGTTATTAACTTATTAATATTAGCCTCTAACGGTATAAACATTATAAATAATTACGTCGAAGAGTATAGCGTAGACGGTACGTAGTAAGATATTAATAAAAATATAGTAGAATTCGGCGACTTAAAATCTAACCCTACTATAAATAAATAATAGCGCTGTATTTATTATTAGATAACGAAGTTAGGCTTAAAGCGTTCGAATTTTTTTAATTCTTTATTTATTTTATTCGGTGTAGATATATTTCTTAAAGGTAACTTCTAGTTTAGGGTTAATAAAATTATAATAATTATAATTAGCTAGAAGCGTAGGAGGGGGGTTAGAAACTAGCCTAATTTATTAAATAATATTTATTATAACTTTAATAAAGGTATATAATAATATATAAACTTTAATTATATTATAATTAATCGAGTAAAAAATAATATAATAATATAAAAGGGTAAAGATAAAAAGATAAAAAATAAATAAATAATCTTTTATTTATATAATTATCCCTCTTCTTTACTATTTATCCGTTTAAAACTTTATTCGGGGGAAGACCTTTTTATCGGAGTATTTTAACGGGAGGGGGAAATATAATAAAGGTATTTACTCCTAGTCGTTAAACCGCTTAAAGATTAATAAATTTTCGTTAAAAAGGGTAATTACCTTTAAGTCATTATTATATAATATGATTTTAATAATATCTTCGGATTTAATTTTTATTTCGGGTTTATATTCGCCGGAAAAGATACCTTTAAAAAATATCGAGGCTTTAAATAATAGTCTTTTATATATACCGAAACTTTTAACTTCTAGGCCGATATAAACGAATATAATTAAATCGTAATTAAAGTTATAAATAATTTTTAGTATTATTTCCTACGCTTTAAATAATATATTTACTCTATAATATCCCTTTTATTCTTTAACTCCTGAGGTTCGGTCGTTATAATAAACTCCTTCTTTTTAATCCTCTATATAATATTATCCTTATTCTATATATTTATATTTATACTTTATTATTCGTTATTATCTTTATCTCCCTACGTACTATCCTTCCTCGATAACGAGTTAATTATATTAATCCGTATAATAATCCCGATCCTACTCGTAGTATTCCCGAATATAGACTCTCTACGCTTTCTTTTTTTTATAAAACTCGTATTTATAATCCCTAAAATACCCGGTTTTAGTATATTATTAGCCTAGGAGGTAGTATCTATATTTATATTATTACCCCGATTATTTAGAATTTAGTATCTTTAATTATAATAAAATAATAATACCTTTAATTCGTTTCTTCGATTTTATCCCCGAACCCGATTCGGGCGATTCGTTATCCGAGTCGGATAATAATATAGGCGATTTAGTATCTAAATTAAATAATAATATAAACGATTTAATATTTAAATCGGATAGTAATATAATTTAACTCGGATTTCGTCCTTTAGATTATTTTACTAAACCTTTATCTTTATACGTTTTTTATTATAACGATTAGTAGAAATCCTTTTTCCTTATAATATTAATATCTATAACTCTTTCGTCGCTTTATATTTAATTTATATATATACCCTCCGTTTATAATTTAAATATAAATTTCCTCGGTTACCCTCTAACTCTTTATAAAGAATTTAGGGTTATAAATAATATTATATTAATTTTAATTAATAAATAAATTAATATAGAAGAAGTCCATTCCCTTTATTATTATAGGTATAAGATAAATATTTCGCTCGATATTCGGTAATCCGTAGAACCGCCGATTATTTAATATTCTAGGGTTAAGAGTATATAATAGATACGCTCTTTTTATTTCTATTATTTTATAAAACTCTTAAACCTACTTTAAATATCGATAATTAAAGACTTTTATAAAGGTATTTTATAAACGAGTAAGTTATTACTTTTAGTCCCTTTAACCTAAATTCTTTATCTTTATAATAATTTATACCTCGTTTATTAACCTTCATTCTTATATAATAATAGGGTTTATTTCGACCGATTTTTATTCGCGTACCTATATACTATCCCTACGCTAATTATAATAATATAGTTTTATATTTAATTTATAGATTACTATATCTTTATAAAAGTAACTCGGATTAAAAGAGTCCTCCCCTAATATTTTCTAGTATATTAGGTTTTTATAAATATAAACTAGGTAGTTATTAACCTAGTTATAATCTACCTCCCGTTTATTAATTTCGGTATTCGGTATTATTAAGCCCTATATAGATATCTTTACTCGATTCGCTTTAATAAATATAATTAAACCTTCGAGAAAGCCCTTTAGGTTAAGTATCTTCGTTATATTTAATACTATATATTAATACCGAGTATTATATTCATAGATTTATTATAAAATAATATCCTCGTCTGCGTCCGTTTATTAATTTAATTTATTAAAGTATAAAAGAACCCCGGCCTTCGTAACTTTCTTTTCTTTTTATTTTCTCTTTTAATTAGGTAGTATAAACTTTATCTCCCGATACTTTAATTTATCCTTTATAATAGTGATTTTAATATAGCGAGTATTATACTCTATTATTTACTCCTAATAATCGTCGTATTTATTCGTTCGCTTATAGTAGTTTTTTAGTAACGTTAGATATATCCTCTTTATTATTTAAATATTATAAAAGTCTAGTAGACCGTATTATCTAATTATCGGTATTATATAAATAAGGATATAAAATTTAGGGAAGTTAAAATATAGCTCGCCCGTTTTTTAATTAATCGGTTTATACTTCTTAAAAACTTCTTTTAAGAGATTAATTTTATTTAATATTATATTTATATACCTAAGTATTTCTTCGTTATACGAATGATATTTTATAAATATAATAAAGTTAATAATCACTCGTCCTATATATAGTATTTCCGGTATTTTTTCTAATAGTAGAGGGGTAAATACGGGTATAATTATTCGTAAAAATTATTTACTCTCCTCCCCCGTTTATTAATTAATTTTATTAAAATTTAGGAAACGCTTTAAATTAATATATTTAGGTATAACTCGAAATCGACCGTCGAGTAGAGTTTTTATCTCTTCTTTTATTCTACCCTTTTTAATATATTAAGTTTATTAATTTAAAAGGTAGTTTATTAGCCCCTTTACTATTAAAGTATATAATATATTAAAGATTTAGATCCCGAAAACGTTAATTATAAAATAACCCTCCGCGAAGCTACGGCGATTATATACTATTATATCCGATAACTATTTAGGTATATCCTTATCGTAGGTTCTTTAAATATATAATTATCTTATATATTACTCCGGTATCCTTAGAGGATATAGGACCTTAAGGTATAATCGCTCGCGTTTATTCGGCGGTATTAAATATACCGGATAATATTTATTATTCTTAATAAAGGTAATTAAAACTTATTCTTTATAATCGCTAAATATAAAAACTAAAATCGGATAATATCGTCGGATTAGTCCGTTTATATATATAATATAAATTCTCTTCCGAGCGTACTCCTTAAATATTTTAAAATCACGCGGTTAGTATAGATAAATATTAATTATAATTATATTTAATTTACCCTTTATTATAAACCCTAAAGTATAATAATATACTTCGGCTTTCGTTTTATTATAGATTATTAGTATTAAATTAAATAATATTATCTCTAGCCGAGTCCCTACTCGCCGTATACTTTATTTAAGGTTATTAATAATAATATAAACCGGCTAGGCCTATTAGTCTCCGTAGGTTCGAGATAAATAGGTTTTATCTAATCTTATTATTACCGGTATAACGGTCGAGTTATTAGGTAGTTTATTTTATATCTCCTACTACTAGCCGGCTATATATATCTTATTAACGATAAAGTCTATATTAAGATTTCGCTAATATATCGATATATAATTAAGGCTCGAATTAAATAGTATATATCCTAATAACGCTTTTATAATAAATATTATATCGAAGTAGAGGATAAAATATATTCTAGGCTTATTACTAGATTTATTTATATAAACCTAAAAAGTTTACCGGACCTAGTCCCTATCGGTATTATTATATTTTATACTAGATAATTTGGTTTTTAATAGTAAAGTATTATCGAAGTTATAGTATCTATAAAAGAGTCTTAATCGACGGTTTTTAAAAAACTTATTTATAGAACCGTTAGAGAGTCGCGCGATATATATTTATTTAGTTATTATATAATTTACTTTTAATCCGAAGGGATAGTAATTCGTACCCGATTTAAATAATTACTCGGATAGAGACTTTAAGCCTAATATATTTTTTCTTATTATTAGCCTCCCTATACCTCGCTCCGGTAAATATTATTCTATTAATATAATTATTAAAGATAATATTATATTAATACCGCCCGAAGCCGTTATAAAGATTATTTATTCCGTTATTTAGATTAATACGTCCTAAAAATAATATATCTTATAGTCCTCCGCGTCTTAGAATATTTATTCTATAATATCGTTATTTATATAATTATTTAATACGTATTATTTTTCTAAAAAATATTTATACCTTTAGCCTAAAAGCGACCTTTATTATTAATATCGTCTTTATTCTTTTTATTTATATAAGTTAAGGGCTCTATAGAATCCTTATAAAGACGCGTCTATTTCTTACGCGTTTAATTAAGGTTATTAAATCGGTCTTTATATTATAATAAATACCTAGAAAGATTATTACTATTAAGATATTACTTCTCGTAGTATCGATATTATCGATTTATTCGTTTTAATAATAGTATACTTAAATTCCCTTTTCTTAATAAGTTTATAAATAAGGTAAAATATCGATTAGTTTAAAGTCCTTATATAATTAGGATCTAGGTAATTCTAGTATTACTCGTTAATTATCCGAGATATATACGAACCACGTAGTATATTAGGCTATTCGTATATTAGGTATATTAAACTTCGAAAGTAGGATTTAGTCTTTAGAATATCGAGGAAGCCTTATAAGATCTTAAAGATAAATTTTCAATACTAAATATAATAATTAACTAGTATAACCGTAGTAATAAACTATTATTATTATAAGAATATTATCTAGTTTAATATATAAAAGAGTATAAAAAGAAGTCGTATATATTATTCTATCTATTTAAACGAGAAAGAGGCCAGATTAAATCTATATATTAAATACTAAAGTTAGAGAAGGGGATCTTTCTAAAAGTCTATATATATTAATTAATATATATATAAGAGTTACTTTTTAATATTAAATTTATAGAGTTCTTTACGTTATCCCTTTACCCCTTTATCGGATCTTTTATAAAACGTATTTACCGCTAAAACGGGATAATTATTTATTAATATAAGGATTCCTCCGCCTAATAGAGATATAATATACTAGCTTATTATATCCCTAGCGATTATATTTAATAACTATAATATTCTCGATAGTAGGTAAACTCTACCGCTTCTAATCTAGAGTATAATACGATATTAATTAAGAAATAATTATAGCCTAAGTTTACTACTATATTTAATTATAACTATAAATTATTAATAATACTAGAGTATGGACCTATATAAATACTCCGATAATATAATACTTAGTTAGAAGTAAACGGTCTTTTATATTATTTATTTTATTTATTTCTCCCGTTATACCTCCCTTTATAGTATACCAAGTGTAGCCTTAACCGACTCGGACGTTTTTTATTATCCGGCTACTTTTAAGATTTAAGAATTTATAGAAATAAAAGTATTAATCCTTAGTAGTAATCCTATAATAGTTTAAATATAATAATAACTTTATTAACTACTCGATCGAATATAATTTCGCTCTAATAAATATTTGGTTATATATACTATTAATTCGTATTTAATACGCGAACTTAATATTATTTTAATATCCGTTTCTAGTTATTATTATTCTATTATTTCTTACCCTCTTTACTCTTATTTAAACCTAGGATCTTTTACTCTATTATATTCTAGCGTTATAATAAATAGGATTTTATAAATATTAATATTAAATTTCGATAAGTTTAATATTATCGTTTTAGCGCTATTAGTTATAAAATAAATAACGTATTTATTTACTTTATTTATCGAAAATCGATTTATACTCTTTATTTATCCTTTCGCCCCCTTTATTTATTAATTATATTTTATTATCTTTATTTATTAACTATATTTTACCCTCTTTACTTTAATTTTTATTAATAATTTTTATTTTAATATCGCTTTCTAATATAAATAGGCTACCTACCGTAGTACTATCGAATCCTAACTTTTATATTAATATCGGTTTAAATAGTCTCCGATAGAATATTAAGAATATCGAGCTCGGTTTATAATATACGCCGAATCTTTTCGCCGTAGTTAGAATAGAGCTAGAGAAGAGAATATAAGATATAGGAATATTAAATAAAACCTTTTATAATAATAAAATTAAAATTACTCGTCTTTAAATTATCGACGCTATTATTATTAATTTTAATTTATTTAATTATTCTCTCTTATTTTTAGATAATAAAATATAGTAGCTTCTACGCCTAATTAACGAAAATGTTATTAAAGTTATAAATCGTTAATTTAAATAAGAATTTAAGGAGTTATATAAATCCCCGTATTCTAAAACTAAAAGGACCGAAGACGATTACTCCGAAAATAAATTTTATATAAAAAATTACGCCTCGCCCCCTTAAATATTTAAAGATCTTATAACGATTCTTTTTAAAATCTTATATAACCGTAATAATTAGATCCGATTTATTCGATTTAATACTATCTTAAAAGATAATATAAAGAATAATAATAGACCGGTATAATTCCGGGTTAGTTATATTAATCTAATCGATATCTTAATAATAAAGCGCTTTTAGAATAAATAAGATAATCTACGTTAAAATAAGCTCTAGTATTCTACTCCTAGCGAATATATAGATATTAACTATAATAAGGACCTATAGGATATACTAGCTAGTATATAATAAAGCGGAAGTTTTAACCAACCCCTCTATATTATATATAGGCCTCTTTATTAGTTAAGTTATCCTATATAACGATCGAGATACTAGTTAATAAAAATACTAGCGTTAATAGAAGGTAACGAGTCTATAATTAATTAGTATATCTAAGAATATTATAATCCTCTCCCGCGAAGAGAAAAGATTTAGTTAAAGAAGTCTTCCGCCTTTATCGAATATCCAAAAAGGTCTTTTATATTACCTCCTACCGTCTAGTAACCCCGTTGAATAAATCCGCCCCCGTTTTCTCCTACTAAACGAATTATAACCCTTATTAATATATTATCCGATAATAATAAAGAGGAAAAAAAGGCGCCGAAAAACTTAATTATTAATTAATTATATTAAATAAAGGACCCGTCCTTATATAATATTAATATAAAGAAAATAACCTCGGCGAGAGTCGCTAAAGTAGATATAATATCTATAAATATAAACGAGCGGGAAACTTTATAAATTCTTTACCCTTTATTTTTCGATTCGTTTATAACTTATCTACTCCGTAGTCTTATTATAATTAATAAAGAGGACCGACCCTAATAGGATAATAAAATATAGATATTTATAAAATAACTATTCTAACTAAAACCCGGTAATAAATTTATTTAAAATATACGTATTATACGAGGGTTAAAGTCGTAGAAAATAATAAATAATAAAATAGTACCTCTTAAACTATACGTTTATTAGTTCTACGATATTATTTAAAGAAGGCGGCGGGCTAGTTATTACGGAGGGGCTATTAATAATAATAATTTAAAATTTAATAAAATTCGTTCTTAACTCTAGGTCTCTTCTAATAATATTATTAAATTAAATTATACTAATATCCGACTCGATTTAGACGCTTAATATTTTCCTTAATTTTATTACCGAATATTAATTTAATTTATATTACTATTACTCTAGCGTTTAAAAGAAATTTCGGGATCTCGAAGAATTTAAAGAATCCGTTTATTACGGTAAATATCTCCTTTTATACGAGTTATAACCGTAAACCGACGGCGATATTTATCCCTCTACGGATCTACTAGATATCCGTTACCTTTATATATATAAATATAAAGATACTATTATTTGTCCTATATAAGGTATTACCTTAGTCGTTATCCTAATAAAAGTAGTAGAGAATTAACTAAAGGAATAAACTAAATAAATTAATACGGACGATAAGTATTTAAAACTTTAATATTTCTATACCTAGGCCAAAAAAAGTATCTTAATATTAATATTTAGTGATTTACCCCCGAAAATACTAAGCTACTACGTTATAAATTAAACGGAACCGTAAAGTCTAGTTAAAAAAGAATCCTACTTATATATAACCCCGTCTTATATAATATATAAATTAAGAAGATTTTGAATCGACTAGATACTAGCCTTAGATATAATTTTTATATAAAATAAATCTTTATAGACGAATTTTATAAAATAAAAATTAAGACGGGTACCGCCGTTAGATTTATCTAAAAGATTAAAAAAAATATTAAAAAACGGGTTCGAAAGAAATTCCTTGAAAATAATTTTAAATAAACTAAACTAAATAAAATACGTAAATATAAATACTAGTAAAGTTTACCTTTTATATAAAGTTTTTTAATAACTTTATAAACTTATACCTTAAAGGACTACGCGACTATAATTAAGTTAATTAAATAACCGTAATAACTTTAAGATTCGTCTACCGAGTATATAATACTTTATAAAATCGAGGAAATCGGTTAAAGAATAATAAACCTATTTATTTATATATACCTAAATAAAGATATAAAAAAGGCGGTTATAAATAAAATAAAAGTAATTCTTAATTCTATCGAAATTAAACGAATATTTTTTACTAAAAATTTCGAGGGTATACCCGAGCTTATTAAATTTCCCCTTTATAAAATAAAATAGGTCTATTACTTTATTATAAATACTTAACGAGAAGAACTTTATAAAGAGGAGTTATAAATTAATAAAAAAGTATAAAAAAAATACTAAAGATTTATAACGGTTATTAAAGCGGCGGGTAAAAAAGTACTTATAGCGACTATTAATAGTTATTTTAGAAAGGCCTATAAGCTTCGCGCTATAGGAGTAATACTAAACTTTCTAATATTTACTCGAACTAAAAACCTAATATTAACGGATAGAGAGCTCTCCGTAGATTTTAAATATAATAATAATAAACTTTATATAAAGTTCCTAGAGTTAGAGGGGAAATAAAAGGACTAGAATAAATATTTATAAAATAATATCTACGCTTATTATCTCGACTACCTTATTAAGGATATACCTAAGTTATTAATATTAAAAAAATTAATTAGTCTACTCGGCTAGGATATTTACGGTAGGTTAAAGAGGTTAATTATCTTTACTAATTTACTTATCGTTATTTACGAAATATTATATATAAGTTTAGATTTATCGGATAATATCTAATATAAAATTTATATTAACGTTTATATAATAGTTAGAGAAGTACTACCCCGGCGAGTCTTTATAGTATAGTTTATTTATAGATTAAATTAAACGGGATAAAGAATATATCTAGTTATTTATAAAAGGGGATAAAATTCGTTTTCTTTTATCTACTAAATATATTCTTGGGACTAGGGTAACTTTAATTTATACCTTCCGTAATATTAATCTCGATACGGATTAGATATAATTCTTCGATATTTAATATAACGGGCGGATCACGCGCTTATTTTAAAAGAATAAGAAAATATATAACTATTATTTTATTCTAAATAATAAGAATTATTTAGATTAAATAATATTAAATAAATAAATAAAGGATAATAAAATAAGGAAATAAACTTATTTAATAATAAGAAAAACGATAGGAAAATCCGATTAATATTAATAATCGGATAAAGAGGCGTTACTACGGGGGCTTTTTTTTATTATCGGCGAGTTAAATATTTTATATAACTCTTCTTTAAATTATAGATAAAAGTTCTTTATTACTCTTTTATAATTATAGGCTTAACGAGCTTTACCTAAATTTAAATTTAAATAAATAATATAATTAATAATACTACCGTTTTATTTATATTACCTTAACTAGATACTCTAGTTTATATTAATTAATATCTAGTAGAGATATTATCCTTATAATACCTCCGTTATTTAATATAATACTAAATCTTTAGATAGAGCGTTTATACCGTATACTACCTTAATATATTAAATAGTGGACCGTTCTAATATAATTAATATCCTAGTACTCTTTTAACGACGAGGTCTAAATCGATAAGATATAAAGTAATATTATATTTATATTTATTATCGGTAAAGAGCTTTTATTAATAATCCTTATTAAATAATTAGTAAATATAATAAATGTTTATTAATATCTTTTCGTATTTTCTATAAACTAAAGATACTTATCCGAGTCGGACGAGTCGATAATATATTAGTTATTATTTAGTTATCCGAGTCGGATATAACTTAATGTCCGACTCGATATTCGTTAACTATATTTATATTAATATTATTTAGTAAGTTTAGTAGAGTATTTAAAATAGTACCTATCTAGATATTATTATTATTTCCTATATATTAATATCGACGTTCTTATTTATAGTATCCTTTTTATTACTATTAATATCCTTATTAATATTTAATAGCCTATATCTTTATTTATATTATAGAAGACCTTTACGATCTTATTATTATTATCTCCTCCCTACCCTCTTTACTTTTTATTAAAATCTATATTAACGTTAACCCTAGGAATTAGACGGTCTCGATTATTTCGTATAACCTTATAATTAAATAATCGTACTATAAGGAAATACGGATAGTATTAAAAAAAGAGATGAAATAAAGGTATATTATAGGTATATTTTTAAAAAGCCTTAAAAACTAGGTTAAATTTAATAAGGTACTAAAGTAATTAGATAGGATCTTTTCCTCCGTTTTTATATCTAAGATACCTTAACTCTAGCTTAAGAACTATAAATTAAGAATAACTAGAACGATTAATAATATATATAATTATTATTATAACCGTAGACGGCGTATTATATTATCTCTCTTTATTAATAACTCTTTTTATATAGCGCGCCTTTTTATTTTTAATAAAACGGGCTTTTATATATAATCGACCTAAATAACGGCCGATATATTTTTCTTCGCGTTTAAACTTTTAAAGGAGAAGAAGCCTCTAATAAATATTATATTAAATAAAATCGAATTTAGGATATTTAAAAAGGTCCTCCGCGAAGATAAAATCTATAATAACTCTACCGATAAAATTATATATCGTATCGGCGATAATAATATTAAAGTTAATTACGCTCGTAAGTTTAAAGCGGCTATATTATAAATATATAAAAAAGGCGAAAATCTTATTTTATTTACCGTTAAGGCGTATATATAAGGTATATAATATTCTACTTTAAATATTAAACCCGCGTAGGCTAATTCTAATATAATAAATTAATATATTTATATAAAATATTTAATATTAGGTATATTATATATTTAAAGTTAATATTTATCCTACCTAGTATATATTAGTCGGCTACGCCTCCCTATTTACCCTTCTAAATTAAATCGTTAATCGCGTTATTATCTTTACTAATAAATTATACTCTAGCTATATATCTAGCTCGGTTTAATTAATTATTATATAATAAATATAAATTATAATCCGCGCTTATTATTATTTTAGAAAGATAGGAAGGGGGTTCTTTCTATAAATAATAAAGTATTAATTATACTACCGCCGTATTCGACGGTTATAAATTAAATAGTATATTTAGTTTTATTTGATTATACTTCGGCCGATACTCTAGCCCGAATTATAACGAATCTTAATTTATAAAATTATTAATATTTATTCTAGGTACTCGAGCTAACCTATACTCTTATAGTTTATTAATTATATTTTATCTTTTTTATTTATAAATTATATTTTACGCTCCTTATTTCCTAACTCTTTTTAATTTAATTTTAATTAATTATATCTCCTTTAACCTCGCTCTTTATTATAAATAAACTATTTATTATAATATTAACGGATTTTTATTTTTATACTAAAATCGGTATAAATAACCTCCGATAAAATTTTAGAAATATCGAGCTCGGTTTATATTATATACCGAATCTCTTCTCGGTAGTTAAAATAGAACTAGAGAAAGAGAATATAAAAGATATATATCTAAAATAAAAATCTATATAATATTAAAATTAACCTTACTCTTCGTTAAATTATTAATAATATTATTATTAATTTTAATTTACTTAATTATATTCCCGTATTTAGAAAAATGAAAATATAGTAATTTATATACCTACCTAATAAAGTAGCGATTAAATCTACGACCCGTTAAGGCCTTAAACAAGAATCCGAGGAGTTATTTAAATCTTTATATTTTAAAGTCTAAAGGACCGAAGATAATTATTTAAAAAATAAATTTTATATAAGAAGTCGCCTCTCGCCCCCTCGAATATTTATAAATCTTAAATCAATTCTCTTTAAAATCTTATATAGCCGCGATAGTTAGATTAAATAAATTCGGTTTAATATTACCGCGAAAGATAATATTAAGAATAACGATAAAGTAATATAGTTCCGGCTTAATTATAATAAAATAATTTACGTTTTAATATCGAAGCGCTTCTAGGATAAATATGATATTCTATATTATAATAAACTCTAGTATTCTATTTATAGCGAATATATAAATATCGAATATAACGAGGGCCTATAGGATATACTAGCTAGTATATATTAATATAGTAGTTTTTAATACCCTCTTTATATCGTATATAGGCCTCTCCGTTAATTAAATTACCTTATTTAATAATTAAGGTATTAGTTAATAAAATTATTAATATTAATAAAAAATACCGGGACGACGATCGGTTATTATATTATAAAAACCTATACTCTTCTCGCGCGAAGAGAAAACGCTTAAATTAAAAGCGTTTATACCTTTTTATTAAAAATTTAAAAAAGTCTTTTATACTACCTCCTACCGTCTAAAAACGTTATTTATCGGATTTATTTTTATCTTCTTTAATTAAACGACCTTAAACCCTTATCGAGATATCTTTCGGGTTATAAATTAAACGATAAAGAGAAAGAAGAGGCGATATAAAATTTAATTATTAATAAATTATATTAGACTAGGGACCCGTCCTTATATAATATTAATATAAGGAAAATAACTACGGCGAGGGTCGTAAATATAAATATAATATTAATAAATTAAAACGAGCGGGAAACTCGGTAAATTCTTTACCCTTTATTTTTCGATTCGATTATAATTTATCTACTCCGTAGTCTTATTATAATTAAGAAAGAAGACCGGCCTTAATAGGAGGATATAATATAAATATTCATAAATAAATTATTCTAACTAAAAAGCGATAATAAGTTTATAAATAAATATATATACTATATAATTATTAAAGCCGTAAAAAAGAATAAATAATAAAATACTAGCCCCTAAACTAAATATTTATTAATTATATAATATTTTTAGAGAAGGCGGCGGGCTTCCCGTTATAGAGAGGCTATTAATAATAACGATATAAATTTTAATAAAATTCGTATTTAACTCTAAATCTTTTCTAATATTATTATTAATTTAGATAATATTAATATCCGAGTTAATTTAGATATTTATGATTTTTAACTCCCGTATTCTCGAATATTAAAATACGGTATATAAATATAATTCTCTCTTTATTAAAGGGTTTAAGATTTTTAAAGATTTTAAAAACTCCCCTTATTACGGTAGATACCCTTTATACGAAATAAAATTATAAATAAATTAAAAAATCCGTCCTTCTACGGACTTATTAACCTTCGATTACCTTAATATATATAAAGATAAGGACGTTTTTCTCCTTTTTAAAATAAATATTACCCTTATTATTATTTAGGTAAAGATTATAAATAATTAATTAAAATAATAAATTAAATAAATTAATACGAATATTAAGACTTTTAAATTTAGATACTTCTATACCTATTCTAATAAAATATATTATTACGTTATTAATAAGCGATTTACTTATATAAATATAAAGTTATTATATTATAGCCCTAATAAAGTATAAAGCTCGGCGAGGAGAATACGATAATTATTTATAACTTTTATTTATATAAGATATAAGTTAAAAAAATTATATAATAAAGATATTAACCTTAAATATAACTTTCGTATAAGATATATTTTTATAGATAAGTTTTATAAAATTAAAACTAGGGAGGGTAAGGCCGCCGAATTTATTTAAAAAATTAAATAAAAGATCGAAAAGCGGGTTTTAAAAATATTACCGAAGGGTAACTTTAAGAAATCCGAATTATATTAAAGGCGTAAATTAATATACCGTTAAGGTTTACTTTTTATATAGGGTTTCTTTATAACTCTATAAACTCGTACCTTAAAGAAATATATAATTATAATCGGGTTAATTAAATAATTATAATAATATTAAAATTTATCTACTAAATATATAGTATTTCTTAAAATTAAGGATACCGGTTAAAGGATAATAAATTTACTCGTTTATATATACCTAGATAAAGATATAGAAAAGGCGGTTATGAATAAAATAAAGGTAAATCTTAATTTTATCGAAATCGAACGAATACCTTTTATTAAGATTTTTAAGGGTATAATCGAGTTTATTAAATTTCCTCGTTATTAAATAAAATAGATCCGTTATTTAATTATAAATACTCGATAAAAAGAACGTTATTAAAAGTAATCGCGAATTCATAAAGAAGTATAAAAAGAGTATCGCGAAGTTATATTAATTATTAAAGAGACTAGTAGACTACCGCTTATATTAATAATTAATAACTATTTTAATAAAGTTTATAAACTTCGTATAACTAGTATTATATTAAATCTTTTAATATATACTCGAATCTACGGCCTAATAATAATAAATAACGAGCTCTTTATAAATTCTCGGTATAATAATAATAAAGATTATATAATATCCTCCGAGTTAAAGGGAAATATATAAAGTAGAATAAATACCTAAAGAATAATATTTATATTTATTATCTCGACGAGTTTACTAGCGCCGAGTTATAAATTATAAAACCGTAGGTATATATAAAGTTATAATTTATAAATAAATACCGGCCTTAATTTATTTAAGATTTTACCTCTAGTAATCGACTTATTACCTCGCCGCTACGCTAGGGCTTTAGGGGTATAAATTAATACTCTAGTTATATATCCCCTTCGGCCTTAATTAAAACTCGTAATAACGTTTATATAGAGGTTAAAGAAATATTACCGCGGCGAGTCTTTATAATATAATTTATCCGTATATTAAATTAAACGGGACGAAGATTATATCTAGTTATTTATAAAAAAGAATAAAATCGTTTTCTCCTATTTATTAAATATATTTTTAGGACTAGGGTAACTTTAATTTATATTTTCCGTAATATTAATCTCGATATAAACTAGATATAATCCTTCGATATTTAATATAACGGGCGGGTTACGCGCTTATCTTAAAAGAATAAAAATATATATAATTACTATTTTATTCTAAACGATAAAAGTTATTTAGACTAGAAATTATAGGCTAAATTTATCCTTCCTAAAATTAACGCCTTCCTCTAATAAACTTTAAATTATAAACCGAGTAATTTATAATTTATAAACTTAATATTTATTTTCTTTATAAGGCTTATAGCTCCGCCCCTTATATTTAATATAAATATAATATTATAGGCCGATAACGACTATCGATAATTAAATAAAATAATAGATTAAAAAGAGTAATATAAATTAAAGGCTTTTATATTATATTTATTTCTACGCCTATTTAATATATAAGGTACCTTAACGTTAATATATAGTAATTACCCTAAAAATATATACTATATATAGTACTAGGCTAACGTAAAGGCTAAATTCGGTTTAGATATTAATTTAGGTAGTATAGTTTCTATAATTTAATACCCGTTATTAGTAATTATTTCTAGAATATTTATATTCTTTTATTATATACTTAACTACTATATTTAATAATTATTTATAGTTTATTAACTAGGTATACTAGACGTTAATTCTTCTAGGTATAAACGGTATATAATATTATAACTATTAACGACGTAGAGGTCGGTAGAGGAATAAATAATTATATCCTTTATAACCTCGTTTTCGCTAATAAATAACTCTCGGTAGAAGGCGTCGTAATATAATAAATATAGTTTATTTATAGGTTTTATAGTATATATAATATCCGACTCGGATATTATATTAAATAAAAAAATAGTCCGAGTAAAACCCGAAAAAGAAACGTATTATTCGGTTAATACTAAATTATAAATATTTTATTCTCTTTAGCTTCTACCTTATTTATATTATATTTTATTTTATCAAAAGTATAAAATACTAAATACCTTATTATCTAAATATAAATTCTTTATAAATACTTTTATATATATTAGCCTATTTTTCTAGTAATATAATTATATCTTAAATTAAAAGGAATAAAAGAGAAATAACGGGTATAATCGAAGAAAGGTTTCTTTAAACTATCTACTTTTATATATATTTAATATTATTATATTTTAGTTTTTAGATTTATTATAATAATTACCCCGATACTACCTTTACTTATTATTATATTTATATTAATAAATTACGAGGATCGGATTTAGTTAATACCTCGCGCCGTTTATTTTAGCCCGGATTCCTCTCCTCTAAATTATTAAAACGCTCCCGGCGCCGTATAGGGTAGTATTTTATTAATTTATAATATATTCGCTAGTAAAGATTCTCTTTATATAAATAATCGTAAATAAAATAAAGATTCTAACTATTATCGAATAATACGAAGATATAATTTAATCGCTGGGTTTAATAGCGTAGCTTTATATCCTATCGATATAACTCGAAAGCCGGCGGTATAATATATATTATTAATATATTATACCGTATATAAAGGGTCCGTTACCGGATATAATCGTCGATATTCGTTTTAATAGGTAGTATTTAAAATATAATTTAAATCGATCCCCTTAATAAGCCTAACGTATATTCGTCGAGGTAATAAAAAAAAAAGAACTTTAATAACTAAAAAAATATAGACGAGGATAATTTAAAGATATTATATTATAAATAAATTATTTCATAATATAAAAAAAAAATAAGAGGAGTTAGAAATATAATAATTTAATTTAAATAAAATTTCGAGTTTAGTATTAACGAGACCTTAGCCGATTTAATAAATCTTTATCCGATTCGGTTAAGGATCTTTAAACTAAATTAATAAAAATAATAAAAATAATATAATAATAATATATTAAAGAAAAGTTACCTCTCTTTAAGATTTTCACCCTCTTCTTATCCTAGATTCTAAATAATCCCCTTAGTAATTTTTATATATTATTATTAAATAATAACTTTATACTATAGATTTCTAATAAAGTCGATTCGATATAATAAATAAATAACGAGTAAATCTTAATAATAACGAAAGATTAAAAATCGAAAGTTACTACGAAAGCTACTACGGCGAAGGGGTAAACTACGAAAAAAATAAAAAAATAAAAAATATATCTAAATATATAACTAGATAGAACGATTATTAATATAATAATATATTAAGTCCCTTTAAGGAGACTATAACGAAGGTATATAAAATAATAACGACGAAGGAGGTAATATAAAAAAGTAAAGAAAATACGTAAAGAAAAGTAACTACGATTTTAAAAATATTATTAATATATTCGTAAATAATTAGGTAGTCCTTTCTAAAATAATAATTAATATTAATATTAATAAATATTTTTCTCCCGATAACCTTAGCTCTAAAAAGGACTACCTATCTATAATCGTTACTAGAGTATATCTTTTTAATTATATAAAATATATACGACTAATAACTCTTATATAGGAAACGAAATAAAAATTATATTATAACCGTAAATTATATTAACTCCCTTTTATAAATAGGAGTTAATATTATATTTAATAAAAATAGTCTCGGTTATTACTACTAGATATTTACGGCCTTAATAACTAGCCGTAACCTCGGAAGAAAGATATAAATCGTCGACCTTTATCGAATATATATCGGGTATATTAATATATAGAGAATAAATTCCGATTATAAAAGGAACCCCCTAAAATGGTTTCGATACGAAGAAGTATTCCTTAAATTTAATAAATAGTACGGTAAGAATATATTATATTTAAATATAACTAATATATTTAATAATATAGTAACGAAGTAGTTAAATATTACTAGATAAAGATTACTCTTTCTAAATTAAAAAGCGACCGGTATAAATATCCGAATAAAAGGCGGCCACCGAGATTAAGTTTATAACCGAATATAAATAAAAATTAATAAAGGGGCTGAACCTTAAGAAAGGAGATATATTATTAATAAATTTCTTCTAAATAATTAATCCGATAGTAATTAATCTCTATAAATTATATAAGGCGAGTAGCGGCGGTAAAGAAATAACGAACCGCGTCTATAATATAAACGGTAATAGTAGGGTAAAATAAAATAAATATTATTATCCTTTTTTAATCGTTATATCTTAAAGTTTAAATATATTACGCCTAGATATCCGCCCCCTTTATATCTTATACTTATAATTATATCCGATATTAAATATAAAGATAAAAGCGATAAAAGTATTATATAGGCTTTAATTTCGACCCTTTAAAATAAAAAATACCGCCGTTATAAAATAGAATACGAAAGTTCTAAAACTTACTAGTATATTATAGATACTACTACGCTTATATTTCTTTTAAAGATTATAAATAGTAATAATATTAATAACTTAACGCCGTAGCCGGAATACTATTATATAGGAGTAAATAACTTTATAACTAGGATGTAAAAGGAATAGAAAACTTTACTTCGATATATATAAAGGCCGTAGGTTCTAGGCCGGTTATATAATTTAGGCGATATCCTTACTCCTAAAGAAATATAAAAGGTTATAATCTCTACTTTTATATACTACCCGTTATATATTAAATAATAACTAATAATAACGTAACTCCTAAATAATCTAACGGACTTTAGAAATTAAATAATAAAGAAGATATAAAGTTAGGTTTAAATAATAATAGAATACCTAAGCCTAATAATAAAATAGATTAAGAATAATATCTCGAATTATATATTCGACCTACGGTTTACCCTTCCGGATTTATAAAATAATATAAATACTATTACCTCCTATATCCGAATAGAAGTCTATTATTTATAGGTCTAGCGTAGAGGTCGCTTCTTAATACTATTTATCGTAGTAACGATATATCGTATATTCTTTTATAATAAGGTAAGCGATATTAAACTCGGGCGGTATTATAAAAATATATAAAACCTATTATTTACTAGTATAGTTATTTTTATAATAACGGCGCTTTATTATAGATTTAAAGAATACGAAATAAGATATTATATTATTAAAAAATAGGACGGTAATAAAATTAAAGGTAAAACAGCCTCCTAAGATATAAATATTAATATTTATACTAATAAATCTTCGAGTTATATTCGAATAAGTTACGAGAGCGTAATACGAGTAAAAAGAAATAAAGGTATATATTATTATAAAGATATTATACGGTCGTATAATAAATATTTATAATAAAAATATATATAGTAAGGATTATTAATAGCCGGTAATTTATTTATTTAAAGAATCCCTAAAGGACCTAAAAAGTAAACCGGGCTTCGTAAAAATAATTACGGAAATATAAATAAAAAATACTATTAACTCGCTACTCGACGATAATATTATTAACTCGCTATATAACGGGGATACTATTAACTTAATTAATAAGGATAATAATATAACCTAAGAATAAGGGTAAATAACGGGCGATATAATTTTAATATATATAGAGAAGATAATTTATAAATATTATCGGTTAACTTTAAATATATAGGCCGAAGATATACCTAGTAGCCTAGTCGTTAAGGAATACTAATTAAGAGAAGAGGAAGAGGATATATTTAATATAAAAATTACTAATATTAACGGCGATAAAGACGATTTCGAGATTAAGGTATAGTAATTATAGAGTCTTTATACCCTCCTAGGCTAGATCTACTTTATCGCGGGGCTATAAAATAAAGAATAACTATAGGATAAAAATAATTAAATTATAAATAATAAAGCGAAGTATAAAAAGATAAAATAAAGGTAGTTAAAAAATAAATAAATAATATATTTATCCGTTAGTATTATATATAGAGAGGATCCTAAATAACGACTAAATAATTAATACGGATAATAATAAATAAATCTATATCTACTATATAATAGTATTTAAAGAAGAGATCTAAGTTATTTATTTATATAAACGCGAGTATATATATTTACTAGGAATCCGCCGGGTTATAAAAATCCTTTTATACTCTAAAATTATCCGACTCGGACGATACCACGTATATAAGTAAACTATTAAAGCCGTCCGAATCGGATAAATTCAGGGTTAGGAAAAGCCTAAAGGAGTTATAAAACCTAAATAATATTAAATACTCATGAAATATTTAAGGACGTAACGACTAATAATTTAAATAATTAATAAAGTTTATAAAGGATAATAAACCTATATTACGAAAATTACTAATATATATATATAATAAACTAGAGTTACTAAACCTACTAATAGTAAATATTATTTACTAATAGGACCCTGCCTAGACCCCCGACTTACTAATCCTACTGAACCTCGGGTCGGTATTTAATATAGAGTTTCAGCGCAAACCCGTAGACGGTTTTCTAACAGGGCTGATAGCGCTTAGAGTATACTAACATTTACTTTTAAGATTTGCCGATATACTAGTTCCTACCTCCTAATTCTATAGAGTTACCTCCGACTCTATTAAGGATTATTTATAAATAACCTCCTTTCGAGCCTTAAAAGCTCTTTAATTCTTAGATCTACTATTAATCCCTATAAATCCTATTTATCCTATCGATCTTAACGGTTTATTATTATTATCACGCTAGGAGCGTCTAGAAAATATTTATATTCAACCGAAAAGTAGCTACTTAAGGCGTTAATATTATTAGTTATATTAAGAGTATTTAGAAGAAATCTATATCTAGTAGTAAACCGGCTATTTAGGGTCTTAACTCTATTAATTATATTATTTCCCCGTAATTATTCGTTATTAGTAGTTATTATCCTTAGAGATAAACGCCTATATAATGGCCGTAAATCCCGTTATTAATAAGATAGAAAATCCTGTATCTAAATTATATTAAATTTATCCTAACTCGTTTAGTTTTTATTTAGTCTTTTATCTTAACCTAGTTATTAAAGCCTATCGTCGCTCTATATATATATATATTTCCCTTATCTTATTTAATACCTTAGGGCTAATCCTATTATTTTCGATAACGATAGCGACCGCGATAGCGACTATTAAAATCCCGAAGACCCTCTATCGGAAAACTCTAATTTAGGTACTAGTATTAAATTACTTAAATTACTAAATAATACTAAACTCTTTGGCCTTAGAGCTAGAACTAGACCTAGGATATCTATAATATCCTTATCCTTATTATCTTTATCTTTATTATTTAATTTATCTTTAATATTATCGTCCCCTAAATCCCTAGGTATACTATTACTATAATAAATATAATAGCCCCGTCGGTTTCTACCGGTAGTTTCCCCCTTACGTCGATTATAATTCTTAATACCCTAGAGTAGTACCCTAAATAATTTAAGGGTATCACCGACTTCCTTATCCTTAATAACCTCCGGCCGGAAAATCTAAGCTCCGTAATTAATACGAAAATATATATAATTATCCGAAACTAACTCGGATACACCGGCCGTTAAGACATTAAAGATTTAACTTAATTAAACGAAATCTTAGATCGGGTTACGGAAAACTTTAAACCTAAAGACTCTAATATTTATACCGAGTTAATATACTAGCTATATATTATATCCTTAGGTAGTAGTATTATTAAGGATATAACCGACTATACTAAATAATTTTAGTAAACGGATATTATAATCGTTAATCTTAAAATATCGTTTAAGTTATTTTAGGTATATTTAATCCAGCTTTACCTTATAGGGCTAGGGGATCTCTATATTATATTCTAAATATTATATATATAATCTTATACCTTTTACGGTACTAATATATATACCTTTAGGGAGGTAGCCCTAACTACTATAAATAAAGAAACATAAATATTTATATAAAAAACCCTAGTTATAATAATTATAATTAAAGGTTAATTTTAATAAGGAGGAAATAAACCTATTAAGCCTCGCGAGATATATAACTCTTATAAGGAATTAAAGAAGAAGTACTAGTACCCTAAAACTAAATACTAGCGCCTATATCCGGAATAGAAGCCCGATAAATTCAAAATAAAAGTTAAAAAAGCGGCCTACCTAATTAATAAAAAGCGAAAGCTATTTAAGATAAAGGAGGATAATTTTATTTACTTTATAAATAACCTAGCTTATTTAGAAGAACCGCCCGAAAATTATTTTATTTAAGGTATATTAATACTAATAGCGACTATCTTAAAGATAGATATCTTTTATTTATATATTATTAATAGCGGATATACCCGAAGCTCGGTTATAAACTAGTATAATTTTATCGGTATACGACTTTATTCCGGCCTATAAATTAAAGGAATTAGAGGCTATATATCTACTCTATATAATATTAAAACTATTAAACTCTAATATAATATTAATAATATTAAGCGCACCCTTTTTATATCGGGTATATTATATATATTTAATATAAGAGTGAATTTACTATCTATAACCTACCTCCTAGATATAAGAGCGAAATTTAATCTCTCTAAATTAAGGGGCTAAATATTCGCTTAAGGCGCTATTTTCATAACCTACTATATATATAGGTTATTCGCTCTAAATTTATAATAATCGTTAGTAGCTCTAAATACCTATAGTATTCTTTACGCCTTTACGAAATAGTACTAGTATATCGGCAAAGCGGTGAGCCCGCATTCTACCGAAAAAGGCGGAAAAGGCGCTTAGATCTGTTTAGCTCATGTGCCAGCCCCAAAGATCGATTTAATACCTGCTTTCGTCTGAAGTTGCTAAATGCGCATTTAGCACCTCGACTTATTTTGAATAATTTTGAATAAATCGGAATAAGCTAGTCTAAGTAGTACCGGTAGATAGTTAGATATATATAGTAATAAATGAATTATATAGTCTATAATACCGCGCTAGCTTAGGGGGTATTACGCGCGTATATAATTTTCATAAATCGACGTAATTTAAAATCGAAATTAGATTAGCGTGGTTATAGCGCTCTATATAGCCTTAGCGAGCTACCCGGCACTAGTAGAAAATCACGGATTTCAAATCTTAAATCCGAAGTTACTATTTTTAGGGTTTTTAGTGTATTCTATTTTTTTTCATTTTTTTTCAGTATCATTTCTGATTTTTGGTTCTAAAACTGTGAAATATACGCCCTGAGCGCCCTGAGCGGATTTGACACCACGACTCTTTTTATGCGGGCTCCCGCTTTGCCGATGTATACTTATATAGATTATATAAGGTAATAAAATATATTGAATATAAGATAGGTAGAAACACTTCTTGATTAATTATCTATAGAGGATAAGAGCGAATATATATATAAAACCCTAATACTAAGTATTACTAAGTATCTATTTATTAAGTAGTTATTAAGTAGTCCTATACTCCTATATTCTAATACTCCCACTCGAACGAAATCCTTTATTAAGAAGTCTCTAAAATAGCCCTGTATTCCCCCTATTTTAGGGTCGTTATAATGGGTTATAGGGGCCAAAACCATAGTTTATAAAGGCTAAGTTATAGGCCTAAGTTATAATTAATAGGGGCTAAGCTATAGGGCTAAGCTAAGTCGGTAAGGGCTAAATTATAGGGTTAAAATACGTCGGTAGGGGCCAAGCTATAGGGCTAAGCTACGTCGGTAGGGGCTAAGGGAGCAAAATTCCGTTTTTTTAATAAAATACGGTATTTTAAAATTTTTATTTGATAGTTAACCTATATACGCCAAATTTAGGTAGTAACTGGGTCGGAGTATTAATAAGCGATATAAATACCACGAGAAGATTATTAAAAATAGTCGGATACTATAGGGTTTATAGGGAAGCGATTATTAAGGGTATAAAGACCGCCTAGGATACTACGGGGACCGCGTTAAATATTACGGGTATAACGATATATAATTATAACGGATATTTAGGGGATATTCTAGCGATATATATATTTATTAATAAAAATTATAGGAGGGCTAAATAAGAATAATAAATTATAAAGCGATTTTATCGTTATTATATATAACCTAAAAGTACCTAGAGCGAGTTAGGATATATCGCTATATATACGGACGCGATTTAGTTAAAATTTAAAAAGTATATTTTATAAAGGCCTTAGATAAGACCTTAAAGATTTAATAATAATCTATAAAATAATTATTAATTAGTATTAAATTATATATTAATTTTTAATTTACGGGGAAGGCGCTAAATATATATTAAACTTTAAATACGGCTCTTCGGGTATATTTATAAAATCGTATTTTTAGTATATAAAGGCTTAAAAATCCTTTTATAAAAATATTAATAAACTCCTATATAAATTATTAAAGACCTAAAATAACTTAAAAGATATCGAATTTAATTTTAAGAAGGGCTTTAATAAGCCTATTAATAATTTAATCTATTATAAAGATATAACGGAACTTAATTTTATTTAATACGATTTTTTCGCGTTAGAAGTAGTATTATAGATTAATATATTTAATACGATCATAATTTTAGGGGTTTTTAGTTAAGGCTATAATACTCTAGTTATTATAAAAGATAATTATAATAAATATAAAGTATATAGGCATCGCTAAAAAGGTAATAAATATATACGGTACATTAATAAATAATATTAATATATAATTTTTAGATTTCCCCCTAGTATAGGGTATAGGGGTAATAAATATTAATTATTTTAATAATTATTTAAACTAAATAGTTTCCTTAATAATTTATATTTAGCTAGTATATTCGGCTTTATAAAATAATAATATAATAATTAATTAACGTTTACATTACTAGTTAATAACCGTACTACCGAGATTAAATATATAATTAAAGGTAGAGTATCGCGTATTATAATCGTTAATTTAATTAATATTAATATAGCCCTCTAATAGGGCGAGTTAACCCTAGAATATAAATTTTAGGTATAATATATTATATAGGTAATAGAATATACGTTTAATTATAACCTAATAAATCTCGTCGGGATTAAAAATATAACGGCTTATTATTAATACCGCGAAGGCGATATTAGGTCGTATACTTATTATTATATATATAAATAATCCGATAGTTAATTAGTATATAATTAAAGAGGTAGGTTCAGCCTAGTAGCCTTTATTTATAAAAATAAATTTAATTATTAAATTTATTAAAACTCTTATAGTTTTAATTTTAATATTTTATATATTATAATCTTTAAATACCCTTTCTAGGTAAGCCTCCTAGCTAAAGAATAATATATAATTAAAATAATCGCGCGCGATTTTAAGGCCTAAATAATAAATAATAGGCCTAAAATTAATTATTTTATATTTATTATTTAATTATTATTTAAATTAAATAATCGCGGCGCTTTAGAAGAATCAGCGGTAGCTACAATAAAGGCTATGAAAGACATGGAACATAAGGAGGTGTAGTAGATAATATACCGCGGGCTATAGCTGACGTAGATCGCGCTAGGGATAGTCCTCAGTTATATACGAGAATCGGTAGAAGAGCGCAGGCTCTAGGAGGCCTAAATAGACTCGCTAAAATAAAAGGTCCAGAAACTTAGGGCGAGGAGTATACCTACGCTACTAATATAAAACTAGGCTAATATTACCCGTAGATATACGCCTATCTTATCGAGATATATAGCCGAAACGAACCCCCCTCCCCCGGTAATAACGACCAGCGCGAAAGCGAAGTAGTTAATAATTAGGATAAATAATACTAAGGCTAAGGGATAACTTAGGAAGGTAACTAACTCCTAATTAATTAAAATATTCCGGAATAAAGCCTACCTAGTAGCGGAGTCGATTATTAGAGTAAAATAAATAATAAAAGGAGACTTCGTTTTATACTATACGACGGTAGAGGTAAGGTAAGAGCAAGAGAAAGTAATTAAATAAATAAAAAGCGTTAACCCCTCGGCGAGAGTATTAAAATAAACTTATATAATAATAATATATAGCGTAAGGAAGGAGGCCGTCGATACGAGTAATTAAGAAATAATAATAAAGATATTAAAAAAAGATAACTATAGGCTATACCCGGGATTAGATATCGTAAATATAAAATAACCAGGATTCGCCCTTAAACTAGACGAATATAACCGCGAGAAGAAGTATTTAATACTCCTTTTTAAAATCCCGGACCTAAATATAATAAATAAACTAGTAGCGGACGGGTTCCTAAAAAACGAATAATTATTATTATACGAGAGGTAGGAGAGAATAGATGACCCGAGGTAATACTTTAACTACTAGGGGTACGGTTATATAGCCCTAATTTATAAAAACTAGCTTAAATACGGGATATATATAGAACCCTATTAATCGTACGAATATAATACTAAAAGCCCGAAGGAAAAGCGCTATACGGTCTACTCCGGACGTTATAAATCCTAGAGTAGAGCGTACCTAGTTAGGTAAAAAAAGATATACCGAATCCGATAAAGATTAGAGAATAAACCTAGGTAGTTCGCGGTATTACCGAGGATAGTAGCCCTAAGCTCCTAGGTATAATTAACTAGCGATAAATTTATATTAATACCGGCTAGGGGTATAAGGAAAAGGAAGGCGATAACGGATATAATTAATAAAGTCTAAAACGCGGTTATTATACCTAGGAAGGTAGGGAGGCCGAGATAAAATAATAAATTAATAATAATATTTAGGTAACTAATCCTTTAAATTTTAAATAACCTCCTAATAACGGCGTTCGATTAACTAGATAAAAACCGGTTAGAATTAATACTACTAGGTAGCTAAGAAATAGACGAGGAATTTACGGATATAATATTAATATACGATAAATTATAGTACCTAACTTAAAATCGTATAATATAATATTAAGAAAGAGTCGAAGCTAATAATAAAATTACTCTAAAACGAATAAATTAAAAATATCGATATTATAGTTATCTAGGAGCCTAGTTAGAATCCTATTATTTAAGCGCTATATAATAATAGTATTAATTATTTCTATTTAGTATATAAGGAAGGCCTAGAGGCCCGTATATACTTCTATATAAATAAAAGGATCGATACGGGTAATTAAGAGTTAGTTTATTATAAAGGCGACCTATATTCTATAAGGATTATATTAAACGAGCGAAGAAATAAAAAAGAATCTCGGTCGGATAAAATCGGGGAGGAGGAGGCTATTAGTCGAGGAATCCCTTATTATAAGGAGGTATAAATCTATAGTATATATAACTTATTACCGATATAGTATACCTCGATTAATAGTCCGTTAATATTATTATTACTAGAGGAAGCGTTAATAGAGGAAGGCGAATATATTCTTTTAAAGGATTTTAACCTCTACTACCCTAGTTAAAATAATACTAGGCGATATATATATTATATTATAATTAACTATCTCCTAGGAATAATAGAGTCGAGGGAAATAAAATTAAAGTTATTAAAAACGTCTATTATATAAAAAACCCGAGGATACGAAAATATAATCGATCTATTATTCCTTATAAAAGGAACGTATTAAGTTATAAATAACTTTATAATCCGCGAAGATTTATATTATAACTCCGATTATAGGCTAGTAGTAATAGAATTCGAGTAAATATAGGAAGGGGTAATATTATATACTCGGTATACCTAGAAGAAGATTAAGGATAATATTATTTAAAAGGAAATATAATAGGGTATAAGGTTTTTTTATTAAACGTTAAAAAGGTTAAAGTTTAAAAATAAAAAAAATATCGATTAATACCTAAATAAAATAATAGGAGGTTTCTAAGAAATTATCGAGTTTACGATCTTATAGGCCCGTTTATATTAAGGAGTTAAATCCTATTAAAACTCCCGCTATATTAATATTATATTAAAGGTAAAGGAATATATAAAGGAGTACGAGCGAAGCCGAAATACCCGGACGGAAAAAGCCCTAAATACGGTAAATAATAAAAGAATATATATAATTCGAAGAATAAAAATATTTTTTTAATAAAAAAGTATATATAAAGCCTCGTTAAAGCCGACGGGAGTATAAAAGCTTATAAGATAAAAAAGGGAGAAAAATAACCATTTTAAAGAACTTCCTTAATTCCTAGTTATTAAAAATAATAAAAAAGGAAAAGTTAAAGACTTCGAGGGTAAAATAGAAGTTTTATAAAAGGTATTATTTCCCCCCCTACGGATAATAGATTTAGGTAATATCGACGGAATAAGGTACCCGGAGCCCGTTAGAATAAACTAGGAGATAACTAGGATAAAAATATATAAAATAATATAATACCCAGTTACCGATAAAGTACTAGGAATAATTAGAATCCTAAACCGATTCCTAAAAGCTATAATAAAAACGGAAATAATAGATATTATCGTCTATTTATTCTAGGCCTACCTTAGATAAAGATACTACCCGAGATATTTTAAAAAAGTTAATACGATAATCTTTAAGAAACTAAAGAAAAGCGATTATTTAAAACCAAAATTATATAGGCTTATCGTATTCCTCGATATACTTAATAAAGCGCTGGAAGTAATTATCTCTAAAAGATAACGGAGGAGTACGAATTATTATTATAATAGTAAATAAAGGCTAGATAAAAGCGTTTAATAAAAACCGCGCTAGAGACCCTTATAAATATAGTATATACTATATAGAATTATAGTAGGAACGGGAGAGGAAAGGTAGTAAACTTATTATTACTAGATATAACGGGAGTATTCGATAATATCTCGTATAAGAGGTTATTATACGATTTACGAATAAAAGATATACCGAGCCTAATTATTAACTAGATAGTAAACTTTTTATCGGATAAAACTATATCCGTAATATTTAGGGGAAGAACGAGTACGGTAGAGGAGGTAATAATAGGTATCCTATAAAGATCGCCTATTTTACCCGTACTTTTTTTATTTTTTAATATATTATTAATCGAGGAGTACGCTAAAATAAACCTACTAGTATAAATCGGAGGATTTATAAACGATATCTACCTACTCGCCTATAACGAGAGTATAAAAAAGAACTATACGAATTTAAAACGGGCCTACGATATTTACCTAAAATAAATAGTTATTTATAAAGCGTCGTTTACCCCCTAGAAATACGAGCTAATTTATATATCTCGAACGCCGAAGAAGTTTAATATAGAAATAGCGATAAACTTTAAGAACGTAGTTATTAAACTTAAAATAAATATTAAGGTTTTAAGATTATACGTCGATTTAAAATTAAAATAAGGATTATATCTAAGCTAGATTAAAATTAAAATAATTAATTAAAGCCGCGCTATAAAGTACCTAGTTAATTCGATATAAAGCGTTACCTTCGCGAAATATAAAACGGTATATAATATAATAGTTAGATTAATATTAATATTTACGGCTCCGATATAATATTAATTAAAGAGAACGACGGAGGTTATAAAGGGATATATAAAAATATTAATAATTATTTAAAATAATTACCTTAAGACGGTTTTAGAAGTATTTAAGGTTACCCTAATTTTAATACTTGAGGTTAAATTAATAATCGCGTTAATCGACCTTTAGTTAAACCGCCTAGTAATATAATATTAAATAAATCGGGGGACCTATTTAGTTACGACTACGGGAAATACGCGGATCTAGAATAAACTCTAGCGTAGGGGAGGTAGGTAATAATAAATACCTCCGATATTATTAACGGAAAAAGAAGCCTAAATACTTCGCGCCCTAAGATTTAAAGAATAATATAAAATAATTATAATTATAAGGAGGAGAAAAGACTAAGTAAACCTAATCGAAGATATCGAAGAATATTAAGATATTAAAGTTATCGACTAAAAAGTAAAAAACTAGGTTTATTAATAATAATTAAATAAATAGGAGAGTTATAAAATAACGATCCTTATATAAACTATTAACCCGGCTTAAAAAGAAGATTTATTCGGGGACCGGTTCGATTATTATAATTAATTAAAGAAGGCTAAAAGCTCTATAGCGGTATAATTAAAATATAGTAAAATCGGATTAAATAAATTCCTATACCGAATAAAGGTATTTATAATCCGTAGCGCTAGCTACTAGTATAAATAGAGGAAATAGAGTATAAAGTATATATTATTATTTTACCCGGAACTAGCTAGGGATAAAGCGGAGCTAGTAGAATAAATAAATATATATAACTTTAAGAAAATATTAATATAGGCCTAAGGTATACGTATAACCGCGTGGTAAATAATAAAAACGGGATAACTCGGCTAATTCTCTTTTATTAAAAAATAATTAATATAATCTAAATTACTACTAGGACTTAATAATATACCTAAATTTATAAAGAAGAGGAAGAAAAAAAAGAAGCCGCCGGCCGGAGGGCCGTAAATATTAATTATTTAATAAATTTATAATAAAGCGGCCTATAAACCTATAAGATAAATAAATAAAATTTAAAACTAAAATAAAAAGGAAACGGAGGGAAGGATAAATAATATTTTAAAATAATTATAACCATCGGCTACTAACTAGTAAAAAGAGGAAATAAATTATTAATAAATTAAAGTTTTTAACCGACGAGGTTTCTTTAACGGTTAGTAAACGCCGCTAGTAGCTCTACTAGAAGAATATTCGCGGAACTCCCTTATTAGTAAAGTAGTTTTACTAGAGTAGGTATATAAATTAATCAATTAATTAATTAAATAATCGCGGCCTTCCTAATATTAATAATTAATATATTATTAATATATAAAATAATAATTAGCTAGGTATTATAATTAAGAAAGATATTAAAATTCGTATTTAAGAATATAAAACCTAATTTAACGAGGAAGGTAGTAAAGATAATATATTATATATAAAGGGATTATTTAAGTTTATATAAAATATATTTTAATAAATATATATAACCTAAATTATTACTAAAACCGGTAAGTTATTCGATATAAATTTTATCGTTATCGATCTCGCTATAAAGAAACGTAGTTTATATATTTATTTATTCGAGCTCTAAGTCGAATATCGTTATAATAACGAATAATACTTTATAATTTATAGGTTTAATTACGGAGGTAAATATCTTATTAAAATCGATTCTTTAGTATTATTTAAAGCCACGTGTAACTTAATAAACTTTATAGCGAGTTATCTCGTTAATAATTATATTTAAATTTATAAACCTATTTACCGCGAAGGATTTCTCGATTATAAAATAAACTAGTTAGTATCTAGGTATTATTAATTAAGAGTAAATTAATTTCGGCCTTTATACCGAGTTATTAATATATTTTATTTAGGGTATTAATTATGACTTCTTTATATATTTTAGGCTTATATAATTTATATAATAATATCTTAATTAATAGTACTATTAGGTCGGGGGAAAGGGTAGGTTCGCGTAACTCTAAATACCTATTAAATTATTAAATTATAATAGGTAGAAATACTTCTTAATTAATTATCTATAAAGGATAAGAGCGAATATACGTATAAAACCTTTATATTAAGTATTACTAAATTGATTAATAGTATAACTACGCTCCCTTTGCTACTATTAATATATTCTTCGGTTTATTATACCTAGGTAAAGCGAAGTACTTTATTTATAAATATTAATATATAGTAGAAATAATTACCTTTATAACCGATAAATATACCCTTTTTACTACGATCGGTAAATTTATATTAGTTTTCCTTTATAATATAATATTCTTAATAGATACCTATTTAACCGATATTACGTAGATATAATAAATTAAGGCGTATATTAGTAGAGGCCTAATAAGGTATAATATTTATCGTAGATATAAAAGAGTAATTTCGGAGCTAGTTCGTTATAACGATAAATTTTAAAATAAGTTTATTATCGAGCCCGTTATTAACTAGTAAATTATATACCCTCTTAAATAAAATTTAGCCGACGCGCTTTAATATACTATTTATTTAGGGGTTACTAGGGATAGAATAACTCTAAATAATACTATATTCGAAATAGTAATCGGCGAATACCTTATCGGTATATATAAAATTCTTATTTATATAGAAGTAATAGATCCTATAGTCTTTATATTCCTTAATACTTTTATAGCTACGGAATACGCCGAAAATACTTATTTTATAAAAGATAAAGTAGTAATAGTTATACTTATATTTATTATTAATAAATATCATTATAAAACCGAAACTATAGGCTCTTAGGTTAATAATATTATTATAAATAATATTATATTTAAATCGTCCTTACCGTAGGCGACGTTTATATAAATACGTATATATTTTAATAACTTTATATATTTCGTAATTATTATCTTCTTTAACTTTAGATAGGTCGATTCTATCGGTTATTTAGGATAAATATATAATATTATTTTTACCTAAATAACCGAGTCTCTTATATTATAAAATTAAAGCTTTAGTATTTATAATAAATAAAGCGAATTAACTTTATTTATATATATATAAGATATAAAGATTATATTCTTAAAGAGTCGTAATAATACCTTTAGATCTTATTAAAATCCTCTTTAAAATAAAGCCTAGTATATAACTAACTCGCTAGAGCTTAATATATAAAATAAAATTAAAACTACTATTAAGAACGTATATAACGTTATTAATTTATAAATACTAAATACTATTATCGCCTAAATATAGTAATTTAATTATTTAACTATTTTATAGTATTAGTCTACCCCTAAAATTATTAATAATATCGGCGCTCTTAAGCTTAATTTATTTTATAAATATAAAGCGATTATAAATAATATAAATAATATAATTAGTATTAAATATTTAGAGTTAAGAGACCTTAAAGTTAATACCGGCTAAAATATAATAAAATTTTATATTTCCTTCCGTGTTAACTCTAGCCCGTTTATAAGGCGATTTATCCTTATCCTTATTCTTATTCTTATTATTATTTTTAATAATATTATTATTACCTTTACCGCCTCTATCGCCGCGGCTACCTCGACCGTAACGGCTACGGTTATACTAATTATTATAACCGAGATTATTATATTATAATTTATTATAGGTAGTATAATACCTAATTTATTTTACGAAATTAATATAATATAAATAAGGTTAAATAATTCTTTCCTAGTTAAGCCCTTAAACTCGTTATTAAATATTACGAATAACGAGAGCGAGTTAACTAGTATTGACGGTACTAACTTAAAGATATAAAGTATTATAAAAACGAGAGATTACTACGTTAAAGGATATCTTAATTATATTATTAATATTAAATAAATTATAATCTTCGGCGAAGGATTCGTAGTACCGTTAATATTTAATATTAAGATTATAATATATACTATAATATCTAGTAAATAAGATTAGGGTATTAATATTCTAGGATATTATTAAATATATATATAAAGAATATATTATTATATATTTAATAACTAGGTTTATTTACTCGGAGGTAGTATTAAAACGATTAAAAAAATAGAAAATAAATAAATAACCTTTATAACCTAAGGCTTTAATACTAGAGTATCGTAAACTCGTTTTATATATAATTATTAATTATAATATATATCGCGGAAAGATTTTATAGAGGTATTTATATACCGGGGTCTTTACTAGATAAACTAGTAATTTATATACTTTATAATTTCTAAAGAAACTAATTATTATATAAATATTTATATTTATATTAAAGACTTTAGTATTAAGGTTATTATTTAGATATTTATAATTATACGAGAGACTTTAATACTAAGGTTATTAAATATAATAAATATTACCGAAGACTTCTATAGGTATATATATATTAGGATTATTATATATATATATATACTCTATAAATAATATTAGATTTAAAGCCTTTAAGGTTAAGAATAAAGATTATTTATTTATATTATTATATACTAGTCTTTCGCACGGAGTAGTATAAACTTAAAAAGATTATTCGTAAATAAAATCTCTAACTACCTAAAATAATAAATTATTAAATCCATATCCTTATAATAAATAAATTATATATTTATAATATATTAATCTCCGATATTTATAATAGCGGGATTATTATTATCCTCGCTAAAAATTATCCGATTAAGAGTAGTTATAGTCTTTAGGATTATTTTCTTAATATTCCGTATAATTTATTTATTATTAAATATATTATTAATATAATACTCGTAGATATATACTATTTTATTCGGATTACTTAATCGTCTAACTCGTTTAATAATTTAATTTTATATATCGAGATTAACCGTCCCCTCGATAATATATTCTTTTTAATATATATTTTAGAGGTTAAGGCCCGTAGCCTTAACAACGAATATTATAATTTAAATCTAAACTTTATAACGATTTTAATTAAATTAATTAATAATAATTTAATAATCTTAATCTAAATAAAATATAGTAATAATTACTAATTCTAATTATAATAATCGGTATACTATAAATAAAAGCGTAATTATTATAAATTATTAATAAATTATTAATATCTTCTCTTAATCTCTAATAATTTATACCTTTAAATTAATATTTACCGGAGCCTTTAATAAAAGTTTTTCACGGGTATTTATTTAGTTTCGAATATTCCGTAAAAATACCCTAATCTTAGGCGCGCCTTAATATAATATATATAATATATTAATATTTATATTTATATCTAAGAACTATTATAGGTAGAATAATTATTTATTAAATATTTTCTTTAAATTTATCGCCTTAAGATTATATAAATCGTCTAGTAATAATAATAATAATAATATTATAAATATTAAAAACTTTTTATAAACGTTTAATAATTATTTAGACTTTATTTTCCTAGATCCGGTTATAATTAAATTCTTTAATAATTTATCTTTTATAATTTTATACTTCTCTTTCTCTTCTATATTATACGTATAATTAATAAATATAATCTATATTTTCGGTAACCGCGAGTTAATTATTATACCTTCGTTAAATAATATCTAATTTAAATAAGTCCGATATATTATATAATTTTTTTAAACCTTAACGATATAAAGACTCTTTTTAACCGGTATAATCTTTATTATATAAATTTAATCTTTTAATATTTTCGAAATTATTTATAACTTCGCGGCTAGGTAGTAATTATTAAATTTATATAAATTTAAATTTACTTTAAAGTTTATCTCTTAAAGGGGTTTTTTCTTTTATTAAATATTAATATCTTTAACCTTAAAAAATAATATATAATTATATTAATTATCGATATTATTCGGGATTAAAATATTTATTATAAAAATATAAATATTTACCTTTAACTATTAAATACATCTACAAAAGTGTAGGGCAGGCTCTGAGCGCTATAAGCGCACATGAGCCGGTTGAGCTGGGTTGAGCGGGGTGATACTATGTCCTGACTCTCGAGCGCTATTAATCCCCATAAGCGCTCCTGAGAATGTTTTTGGCTGGTGAGAATACCTAAATTTAGAATGCGCCACCAACATGGCCCCCATGCATGGCCCCACTTATGGCCATGGCGCATTCCATTCATGGCCATAGCCCCATTCCATTCATGGCCAAGTCCCTCATTCATGGCCAAGGCTCTGTCGCTGGCGCACCATATAATTGCACCTGGCAAAACGTCGCCATATATCCGGAGTCGTACAGCCCGGGCGTCACCCCCGCGTAGATTTCGTGCGAATCGATTGAATCTGGGAATCAAAAGTTACTGGCGTTAAGGGTGGTTCCGGGGGGTCGCTGCCGTCGATAAGGGCGATCATGGAACATCATATATACGCATATGTATAGGCCATAAATGGGGGTATGCGCGCATCTATGGGTAGTAATGGCCATGTAAATAAATAATCCTGAGCGACCCTGAGCGGCCTTGAGCGGCCCTGAGAATCCTAAATAATCCTGAGCGAGCCTGAGCGAGCCTGAGAATTCTTAGTTAGCTCTGAGCTATTTTAGCGCTCGCGAGCGGGCCTGAGCGCTCCGAGCAAATTAAGATTCTCAGAGTCGCTTGCACTTTTGTAGATGTAATAATAGATTATTTATTCGAAAATTACTTAATTAAATAAACTTTATATATTATTATATACCCGAAGTAATAATTAAGGCGATCGGGCTATTATTTATTTAATTCGTTTATTTTAATATTTATCTTTATCTTCGTCTAACCTTTTAAATGAATATATTATAAATATTATATATTTAGTCTATAACGAGCGATAAAGATATTATATAAATTTATAATAATAATATAGTAATTCTTAACCTCTTTATTAAAAATTAAATACTTTTATATAAAACTATCTTTTATAACCTTATCGCCTATTATTATTTTATATTTCTTTATATTACCTTAATATTTATAGAGACTAAATTTTCCTAGGGTTATAAATTCGATCTATATAATTTACTAGGTAATAAACTTCTTAGGTATAAAAATAAAAATTAATTTAATAATAATATATCCGATCTTTATTATTATCCTCTCTATTTAATACTATTAGCGAAAGACTTTATAAAGTTAATTAAGGGCTTTACGGAAAACTTCGGTAAAATATAATATAAATAAAATATAAAGCCGCGGAAGCCTTCGGTAAAATATAATATAAATAAAATATAAAACCTTCCGTAGAGAGTTAATTAAAGACTTATAAATAATAAAATAAAATATAATAACTTAAGTTTTATTTAATTTTATTATATCTATTAAAATATAACCTCCTAATTAATTATTATAAAAACTAATAATCGCTTTAACGGTTATTAATTACTAGAATTCGAGTATTTAAAATAACGATATATTTAATATATAAAAGATTATTAGAAACCTTTCTTAAAGTATTTTTAATAATTTATATATTACTCTAATATCTTCCCGCTAAAATTTTTATTATTTTATTATTTTATTATTTTTATTATTTATCGAAGTTATCTTTAATTATATTATCGATAAATTAATAAATCTTCGTTAAAGTCTTAAATTAATTTTTTAAATATAATAATTTATTCTTCTAAAGCTAAATTATCGAGATTAATAATAAAAACTAACTTCTCTCTAAAGTCTTTAATATTATTATAATATTAAATCATTTAATTTATTAATTAAGCTTTCTAAAATCTTTTAAAAATATCGAAATTCTTATTATTATTTTTAATATATATACGCTCGGTATTAGATAAAGTATAAATTAATAAAAAATAATTATCGTAAAAAGATAAAAAATTAGGTAGTATAATTATTTATTATATATCTTCTAGGTATTCTAATTTAATTTTAAAACTAATATTTTTAATAATATCTTTAATATTAAAGCCTTATATCGGTTAAAAAATATCCTTTTCGTTTTACTCTTAATTTTTAATAAGAATAAACTAATCTTTATTAAATATAAATTACTTTTTATCCCCGCCGATAATAAAAGTAGGCCGTTTAATAAATATTATAAATTTAAAAGTCTTTAATCTTCGTAAAGATACGAAATTATATTCCTAATATTTAATTAAAGTTTAAATCCTAATATATATTATTAAACTATAGTAGGTAGGAATACTTCTTAATTAATTATTTATAGAGGATAAATATAAATATATATATAAAACCCTGACACTAAATATTATTAAGTATCTATTTATTAAGTAGTTATTAAATAGTCCTATACTCCTATATTCTAATACTCCTACTCGAACGAAATCCTCTATTAAGAAGTCCCTAAAATAGCCCTATATTCCCCCTATTTTAGGGTCGTTATGATAGGCTATAGAGGCTAAAACTATAATTTATAGAGGCTAAGTTATGGGCCTAAGCTATAGGGCTAAGCTACGTCGGTAGAGGCCAAGCTATAGGGTTAAGCTACGTCGGTAGGGGCTAAGCTATAGGGCTAAATTATATCGGTAAAGACTAAGAGAGTAAAATTCCGTTTTTTAATAAAATACGGTATTTTAAAATTTTTATTTAATAGTTAACCTATACACGCTAAATTTAGGTAGTAACTAGGTCGGAGTATTAATAAGCGATATAAATACCACAAGAAAATTATTAGAAATAATCGGATACTATAGGGTTCTACGGGGAAACGATTATTAAAGGTATAAAGATTATTTAGGATACTACGAGGGCCGCGTTAAATACTACGGGTATAACGATATATAACTATAATAGATACTTAGGGGATATTCTAGCGATATATATATTTATTAATAAGAGTTATAGGAGGGCTAAATAAGAATAATAAATTATAAAGCGATTTTATCGTTATTATATATAACCTAAAAATACCTAGAGCGAGTTAGGATATACCGCTATATATACGGACGTGATTTAGTTAAAACTTAGAGAGTATATTTTATAAAGGCCTTAGATAAGGCCTTAAAGATTTAATAATAATTTATAAAGTAGTTATTAATTAGTAGTAAATCGTATATTAATTTTTAATTTACGGGGAAGGCGCTAAATATATATTAAACTTTAAATATAACTCTTCGGGTACGCCCGTAGAATTATATTTTTAGTATATAAAAATTTGAAAATCCTTTTATAAAAATATCAATAAAATTTTATATAAATTATTAGAGGCCTAAAGTAGCCCGAAAGATATCGGATTTAATTTTAAAAAGAGCTTTAGTAAATTTATTAATAATTTAATCTATTATAAAGATATAGCGGAATTTAATTTCGTTTAATATAATCTTTTCGCGTTAGAAGTAGTACTATAGTTTAATATATTTAATATAATTATAATTTTAAGGGTTTTTAGCTAGGGTTATAATACCCTAATTATTATAAAAGATGATTATAGTAAATATAAAGTATATAGGTATCGCTAAAAAGGTAATAAATATATATAATATATTAACGAGTAATACTAGTATATAGTCTTTAGATTTCCCCCTAGTATAGGTTATAAGGGTAATAAATATTAATTATTTTAATAACCGTTTAAACTAAATAGTTTTTTTAGTAGTTTATATTTAGCTAGCGTATTCGGCTTTATAAAATAATAGCGTAACGGTTAATTAGCGTTTAGATTACTAATTAATAATTATACTACCGAGATTAAATATATAATTAGAGGTAGAGCGTCGCGTATTATAATCATTAACCTAATTAATATTAATATAGCCCTTTAATAGGGCGAGCTAACCCTATTGAAATATAAGAGTATAGGACTATTTAGTAAGTAGATACTTAGCAATATTTAATATTAGGGTTTTACACGTATGTTCGCTCTTATCCTCTATAGATAATTAATTAAGAAGTATTTCTACCTACTATAGTTTAATAGGTTATAAGCCCGGGCTCTACGTATATATTCGCTACACACTCGCTATATCATTATAGTATTAATAGTAGTAACACAGCGTTATTACGTTATCGTAACTACGCTTAGGACGCACTAGATTACGCCTGTAAAAATTTTTTAAATAAAGGGCTTAATACTTAGAATATAATTCCGCCGGCCCCGCCCCTACTAGGAAATAACCCGATAAACTATATACGTAACTACTAGAAAGTAGCTAATCGCACTATATAATATATACTAAAAAGTGGCCAAATCGTTTATAAAGAGCTTATATACCGCTAGAAAATAATTAATAAGCGAAGTACGCTACTAGAAAATAGCTAATTACTATACTAGGGAGTAGCCAATCGCCGTAATCGGCTAGTATTAACGTACTTTATATATACCTTAATAAATACCTTAGGGGTAGCTATATATAATAGTTATTTATTATTATTAATACCTCTATATAACTTATTATAATCGTTATTAGCGTACTATAGCTTTAAATTTATAAAGTCTTTTTAAAGCCTAGAATAATCGTAACTAATTACCGCTACAGCTCGCTTACCGCTTTAAAAAATAAGCGTTAATAACGTTAGTAGTATTAGTAACTAAAAATGAATTTATAACTCCGTAGTCGGGGGAAAAATACTATAAACTATAACTATAAGTCGTAGTTATAACTATAACTTTTACTACTAAAATAATTATTAAAGTTATTCGCCTTTATTCTCTTATATAGAGTAATAGCGAGTTAAACCCTAGATACGTTATCCTCTAAGCTTCTAGCCTCGCCGTTTAAAACAATTATAATAATAATAACTACTAAAACGAAAATAAAATCTAGAGTAATTTAAGGTTAAACCTCCTTATTTAATTACTAAATAGTAACGTACCCTTTAAAGACTCTAGCTCCGTACCTTTCGGTAGATTAAATAAATAATCGACTACCTCCGTAATAAGATATATACGTATAACGATAAAAGAGACGTTAATATAATATATATATACCGTTATCGATCCGACTCCCTAGCTAGCTTTAGTTACTCTAAATTAATACTAGAATTATTTAATAATATTAAGTTATTCGGCCTTATACCTAGGTTACCGTTAATATATCGGTATTCGTAAAGACTATTTAGGTATTTATTAAGGTCGAAACTTTAAATTTAATAAAAGGCTTTATTAAATAGAAGTAGGATATATATAATAATTTTAACGTAATAGATTTATAAGAATACCTCGAAGATTTATTTATTATAGCCCTAGAACTGGACCTAAGTAAACCTAACTACGATATCGATACTACGTATTAATAGTTTACCGATAATAAAATAATTTATAATATCCTCCGTTATACCGTCGCCCCTATAACCTACGTTAAAATTAAGAACGATAAAATCGCTATTATAGCCTAGACGATTATTATAAACGAATTTAAACCTTATAGCTCCGGCTATTTATATAAGGTACTAACTAAACTTAATTAATTTACTACTAGTTAGTACGATAGTCCTAGCGACTACGCTAGTAAGTTTTAAAAGGCCTATAACGAGCTTTATAACTTTAACTACTTTAAATTTAATAATAACCTTATAGTTTAATAGTTCTACCGTAACCTTAACTCTAATCATTAGCGCTATTATAAAATATTCGCTAAAGACTATAATTTATTTAATATTAATAATATTATTAAGACTACCCTAAATATAGCGATCTCTCGTTTCCGTAATATACTATACCTATAAGCTAATAGCACTAGTTATAACTAACTAGTATTTACTATATATACTTTAATATTATAGTATATCTAAGGACCTAATTAGGAAGGAACTATTCGACTATACCTCTACTATACTAACTTTATTAGGCGGGTACGGTACTATACTATTTATAGTAAACCCTAGTATAATAATTTTAGCTATAATAACTAGAGCGATCGTAGCCGGCGCGGTCGAGGTAGCCGCGCTAAAAACGGCGGTAAAGATAATAATAACGCTGCTATTAAAGATAATAGCGATAATAATAAAAGTAAGGATAATAAATCCGATAAATTAAATAAACGCTAGAGGTTTAATACCGAAGGTAATTCTAATTTAAGAAATATAAAACGCTACTATACCCTCGTAGGTATTATAGCCGATATTTCTAAACTTTAGGTTCTAGATACCGGTACTATTATTTATATTAATTATAATCGCTTTACTTTTACGGAGTATATTAAGCTTAAAGGCGCTAATAATATTAGCGGCTTTAGGGGCGGCCTGACACTATATAGTAATAGAGTTATTCGGCTACTATATTTAAGCGATAAAGATATATAGTATCTTAAGGTTAATAACGTTATATATATTCTTAATAACGGCTTCAACCTAATTTCCTATACTAAACTTTAACGAGTTAACTACCCCCTAAGTTTTATTTTAGGGGGGATCTCTATCGGATTTAAAAAAATTATTATAATATTATAAAACTATAACCTCTACGTTCTATATATAAATTAGTAGTAACTCGTATTAACTACTATTAACGCTAAAGCTCTAACCTAATAGTATAAGAGACTCGGTTATTTAGGGAAAGATAACGTAGTATAACTATCCAAAATAACTAACGGTATCGACTTATTAAAAATCAAGGGCGACAACGGCTATAAAACCTATAACGTTATAAAGATATATATTTATTCGTATAAACGCAGCCTACGGAAGGGCCGTTTCGAATATAATATTATTTATAATAATATTATTAATCTTAGGGCCTATAACTTCGGCTTTATAATTACCTATATTAACGATAAATTTAAATATAGCTACTACTATTTCATACCTAATAAAATAAATATATTTAGCGCCTTTCGTAGCTATAGGTCCGCTAAAGAATATAATAACTATTATATTCATTACCTCTATACCGATAAGGATCCTATATACGTTAATAAGGCCTTCGCCGATTATTAATATAAATATAATATTATCTAGAGCTACTCTATCCTTAGGAACCCCTAAATAAATAATATATTAAAACGCGTTAATTAAACCTTACTTTAGAAGGTATACGCCCTACTAGATAATAACGGCCTTAATAAAATACTAATTTTAGAGTTTATCTCGACTATAAACTAGCTCCGAAATCGGTCTTTTATCGTTATAATAAATATTACGCCCTATAAAGGCTCTACTAGAATACGTCCTAATCTATTATATTTACGTAATATTAGTTAAATCGGCCTATATTAAGACCGCTATATTATAGACCGTTATATTATAAATAAAAATTAATAAAAGTTTATTTAACGTAGTATTAAAGGCGCCCTCGTTAAATATAAAAATAATTATTTCTAGAAGGGTTCACTGCCCAGTGGGCCAAACCGCCCACTAGGCCACCCTGCTCTAAGTCCACCACCATAGGTTTTGATACCATATCTTCGCAGGCAAAATTATAGAAATTAATGATTACTACAGCTT
>JAABUK010001019.1_pt1 | contig 55507 bp, 45 predicted proteins | sample 5559141 | NCBI WGS metagenome assembly JAABUK01 (sample SAMN10711869, study PRJNA513367) | rock metagenome | isolation source: Antarctica rocks | place: Antarctica: Victoria Land, Pudding Butte nord | collected 2016-01-03 | reverse complement strand
GCGCCGAACGAACCCACTCGCGCCGCGCCGAACGAACCCACTCGCGCCGCGCCGAACGAACCCACTCGCGCCGCGCCGAACGAACCCACTCGGGCCCGAGCAACCCGGATCGCCCGGCCGCCTCGGCTTTGAATCCGCGACGCCCCCCGGCGTAAAATGCGGGGGACCGGCGGTCGCCGCCAAGGAACGGCGATCCCGGACGAATCTCCCTGGATGACACATCCCCGACTCCCGGACCCCTGGCCCTCGGCATGAAACACAACCAACGCCTGTGGCCGGCCCTGGCCGGGTTGATCGTCGCGCTGGGGACGGCGGCGTGGCTGGTCGCCTCGGTCGGCGAGATGCACGACCGGATCGCCCGGTCGTCGCCCTGGCTGGCGATTGGCTTCGTCTTGCTGGCCGGCCTGGCGACCGCGGGGGTGACGATCGGGCTGACCCGCCTGCTCTGGAAGCTCGGCCGGGACGACCGGCGGCCGGACGTCCGGGCGCCCGAGGACGTGGTGGCGGCGGCGGACGTCCAGGCCGAGAAGGCCGAGGCGGTGATCGACCAGGTCAAGGACGCGGCGGAGCAGGCCCGGCTCCGCTCCGAGCTGGCCGTCCTCCGGGCCGATCGGACGGCCCGGCGGTTCCACCTCGTCGTCTTCGGGACCGGGTCGGCGGGCAAGACCTCGCTGATCAACGCCCTGCTGGGCCGGGTCGTCGGCCGGACCGAGGCGACCATCGGGACCACCCGGGCGGGCGAGGCGTTCACCATCGAGATCGAGGACGTCGACGGGACCGTCCTGCTGACCGACACCCCCGGCCTCTCCGAGATCGGCGACGCCGGGGCCGGACGCGAGGCCGAGGCCCGCGACCTGGCCGCCCGCGCCGACCTCCTCCTGTTCGTCGTCGACCACGACCTGATCCGCTCCGAGTTCGAGCCGATGGCGGCGCTGGCGAGGCAGGGGAAGCGGTCGATCGTCGCCCTGAACAAGAAGGACCGGCTCCTCGACTCCGACCGCGAGGCGATCCTGGCCAAGCTCCGCGAGCGGCTGGCCGGGCTGGTCGCGCCCCTCGACGTGGTCGCGGTCTCCGCATTGCCCCGGCCGATCCCCGTCCGGATCCAGGCCGCCGACGGGTCGGTCACGACCGTCCTGGAGCCCGAGCCGCCCGACGTGGAAGCCCTCCGCGACCGGATCGCCGCCGTCCTCGAACGTGAGGGCGACTCCCTCCGCGCCGGCAACCTCCTGCTCCGCGCCCATCTCATCAACGAGGAGGCGCGGGGGCAGGTGTCGAAGGAGCGCGACGCCCGGGCGCAGGCGGTGATCGACAAGTTCCAGTGGTTGACGGCCGCGACCGTCTTCGCCAACCCGATCCCCGCCCTCGACCTGATGGCCGCCGGCGCCGTGCAGTACCAGATGATCACCGAGCTGGCGGCCGTCTACGGCGTCGAGATCACCACGGGCCACGTCAAGATGATCGGCTCGCAGATGATCCAGATGCTCCTCAAGACGGGCCTGGTCGAGGCGTCGACCTCGCTGATCGCCGGCCTGTTCAAGTCGACCCTGGTCGGCTACGCCGCCGGGGGCGCGGTGCAGGCCGTCTCGATGGCCTACCTGGCCCACGTCTCGGGGCACGCCTTCGCCGACTACTTCCGCCACGGCCAGTCGTGGGGCGACGGCGGGATGGGCGCCGCCCTGATCCGCCAGTTCGACCTGAACAGCCGGGCCGAGTTCCTCCAGGAGTTCGCCAGGCAGGCGATCCACCGGGTCCTCAAGAAGGCCGAAGCCCCGGCCGGCGGGGGGCGCAAGGCATGAACCTGTTCCCGGAGCCGCATGAGACCATCGAAGGGGTCGGCCGCGTGGTCCGGGACGAACGGCGGACCTTCGTCGACGTCCTCGAAAGCTGCTTCGCCCGGATCGAGGAATGGGAGCCGAAGGTCAACGCCTGGGCGTTCGTCGACCGGGAGGGGGCGATGGCGCAGGCCCGGGAGCGCGACGGCCAACTCCTGGCGGGGGACGACCGGGGCCCGCTCCACGGGATCCCGTTCGGGATCAAGGACATCGTCGACGTCGCCGGGATGCCGACCTCGGCCGGCGCCCGGCTCTGGTCCACCGGCCCGGCCGAGAAGGACGCGGCGATCGTCGCCAGGCTCCGCGAGGCGGGGGCGGTGATCCTGGGCAAGACGGTCACGACCCCTTATGCCTGGGTCGACCCGCCGCCGACCCGCAACCCCTGGGACCTCGACCGGACGCCCGGCGGCTCGTCGAGCGGGTCGGCCGTCGCCGTGGCCTGCGGGATGTGCCTGGGCGCCGTCGGCACGCAGACCGGCGGCTCGCTCACGCGCCCGGCGGCGTTCTGCGGGGTGGCGAGCCTCAAGCCGGCGTCCAACCTCTCGATCGATCCGGGGATCGTACCGCTCGCGCCCTCCCTCGACACGTCCGGCTTCCTGGCCCGGACCGTCGGCGACCTCTACCTCATCTTGCGAGGGCTGCACGGTCGCAACTACCCGAACACCGTGAGCTTCCGGCCCAGATCGCCCCACCTGGAGCGGTTGATCAGCGAAGTGTTGCTGGCGTGGGGCCTGCGGCCGAAGCACCTGATCGCGTCGTTCTCCGAGCCCGCCACCGTACCGGATCCGCCCCGGTTCGCCCCGGCCCGCCCCCCGATCCTGGGCCGGGTCCGAGGCTTCTTCCAGGACCTGATCGAGCCCTCGGCCCGGGTCGTCTTCGAGACGGCCTTGATGGACCTGGCCGGGGCCGGGGCCGAGGTGGTCGAGGTCGAGATGCCCGAGGCGTTCGGCGACGTCCATCGGCCCCACCGGGTCGTCATGGCAGCGGAGGCGGCATCGGTCCATTCGGCGAGGATGGCCCGGCAACCCGACGACTATCCGCCGAAGATCCGCGCACTCGTCGAGGAGGGATTTTCGATCCCGGCCCAAGATTACATCCAGGCCCTGGAAATCCGGCGGACCCTCCGCGAGGCGGTCGATCGGGCGATGGCCGGCGTCCACGCGCTGGTCGTCCCGGCCGCGCTCGGCCCGGCGCCCGACCGATCGACGACCGGCGACCCGGCGTTCAACTCCCCCTGGACCTTCACCCGGTCACCGACCATCTCGTTCCCGATCGGGCTGTCGGGCGAAGGGCTCCCGCTGGCGGTCCAGGTGGTCGGGCACAGCTACGACTCGCCATTCGAGGTCGCCCTCTGGTGCGAAGAGGTCATCCGCCGGGAACGGTCCGGAACCGATCGGAAAGGGCCCCCATGATGACACCGGAACCGATCGAAGATCGCCCGATCGACGAGCCCACCCTCGACGGCGTCCTCGGCCAGCTCGACGACTCCGAGGGGCTGGTCCTCCGCGCCCGGGAGAGCCTGGAGGAGACGCTGAACGGCCTCAAGCTGACGCCCGAGGAAGAACGGGCCATGGCCCCGGAGATCGCGCAGCTCCGCGAGCTGACCCGGAAGCTCGACGAGACGACGGTCGAGATCGCCGCGTTCGGGATGGTCAGCCGGGGTAAGTCGTCGGTCCTCAATGCGTTGATGGGTCAGGAACTCTTCCGGGCCGGCTCGACGCACGGGACGACCGTGGCGAAGGAGTCGGAGCGGTGGGAGGTCGCCCGGCCGGTCGGCCCGGGGTGGGAGGACGCGAAGCTCATCCTGGTCGACACCCCGGGGATCGACGAGGTCGGCGGCGAGGCCCGCGAGGCGCTGGCCCGCGACGTCGCCCGCCATGCCGACCTGATCCTGTTCGTCGTCTCCAGCGACATGCAGCGCCGCGAGTTCGAGGCCCTGGAGGCGCTCCGTGAGGCCCAGAAGCCGATTTTACTCGTCTTCAACCAGATCGACCGCTTCCCCGACGCCGACCGCGACCTGATCCACGCCAAGATCACCAACGAGCGCGTCCGCCACCTGATCCGCCCCGACGACGTGGTGATGACCGCCGCCCGGCCCGACCCGTTCCGGGTCAGGATCCAGCGCCCCGACGGCACGTCCACCGTGGTCTGGGAACACCCCGCGCCGGTGATCGAGCCGCTCAAACAACGGATCCTGGAGGTCCTGGAGCGCGAGGGCAAGGCGCTGGTGGCCCTGAATACGTTGCTGTTCGCCGGCGACGTCCACGAGGCGATCGTGGCGCACAAGGTCCGGATCCGCGACGACTCGGCGAACCGGCTGATCTGGAACTTCGCGCTGGCCAAGGGGACGGCCGTGGCGCTCAACCCGATCCCGCTGGTCGACATGGCCGGCGGCCTGGCGGTCGACGTGGGGATGATCGTGGCCCTGAGCAAGGTCTACGGGATCCCCCTGACCCGACGGACGGCGGTGAGCCTGGTCAAGGACATGGTCAGGGCGATGGGAGCGCTGGGCGCCGTGGAGGTCGCCGGCCGGGTGATGATCAGCGGGGCCAAGGCGCTCCTGGCCGGGACCACCCTCGCCACCGGGGGCCTGGCCGCCCCCCTGGCGGCGCTGGGATACGGGGCGATCGGCCTGACCACCGGGGTCACGGCCTCGTGGGCATCGTACATCCTCGGCCGGGCGGCCAAGGTCTATTTGCAGCAGGGGTGCCAGTGGGGGAGCCTGGGGATCAAGACCGTGATCCGCCAGATCCTCGAACAGGCCCGGGCCGACTCGGTCGTCGACCGCCTCCGCGACGACCTCCGCCGCAAGGTGGCCCCGTGAACGAATCGACACTCGATGTTGCCGTTTATGGGATCATCAACGCGGGCAAGTCGAGCCTGATCAATGCCCTCGCCCGGGGCGATGTCCGGGCCGCCGGGCCGATCGGCGGGACGACGGTGGATGTGTCCGGGGTGGAATGGCGGGTGGTCCGGTCGGGAGGGGATTGGGGTCATGCCATGCCGGCGGACCCCTCTCCCCAGCCCTCCCCCACAAGGGGGGAGGGGGCCAGAAGGGAGGACGCGGATTGGGGTCATGCCATGCCGGCGGACCCCTCTCCCCAACCCTCCCCCACAAGGGGGGAGGGGGCCAGAAGGGAGGGGGTCGATACAGGATCCGGGCCATTGTCTGACTCCCTCCCCCCTTGTGGGGGAGGGTTGGGGAGAGGGGTCCCGGACGACGCCCTCGGGGCCCAAAACCCCTCATATCTCGTCCGCCTGATCGACACCCCGGGGCTGGAGGAGGTCGGCGACGAGGGGCGGGGTGCCCTGGCCTCGGAGGCCGCCCGGCGGGCGGACCTGGTCCTGTTCGTGCTGGCGGAGGACCTGACGGCGACCTCCCGCAGGGCGTTGCTCGGGCTCCGCGAGGTCGGCAAGCCGATCGTCGTGGCCGTCAACAAGGTGGACCTGCTCGCCCCCGAGGATCGGGACGCCGTGCTCCGGGCGATCCGCGAGGGGCTGGACGGGATCATCCCGGCCGAGGACGTCGTGCCGGTCGCCGCGTCGCCGATCGTCCGGCGGAAGGTCGTCCTGGCGGGCGGCGGGTCGCGGGTCGAGGCGGTCCGGGGCGAGCCGGAGGTCGGGGCCCTGGAGGCCCGGCTGGTCGCGGCGCTGTCGGCCTCGGCGGCCGACCTGAAGGCGCTGGCGGAGGCCTCGGGGCGGGTCGAGCGGCACGTCGCCGACCGGGAGGCCGGGCGCGCCCGGCTCCGGGCCCGGGCCGAGCGGGTGGCGGACGAGACCAGCGCGGCGATGGCGGTGGGGATGGCCGTCAACCCGATCCCGCTGCTCGACTTCCTGGCCGGGCCGGGCGGGCTGGCGATCCTGGCCCGGAGGGTCTCGGAGGTCTACGGCGAGCCGATGTCGGCCGAGGTCGCCCGGGGCCTGGCGGTCGAGCTGATCCGGGGCGGCCGGGTGGCGCTCTGGGGGTCGCTGGCGGCCACGGTCGCCGGCGGGGCGTTCAAGCTGGTCCCGGGCCTCGGCCACCTGGCCGGGGCCCTGACGCAGGGGGCCTCGGCGGGCTACTTCGGCCACGTCGTCGGCCGGGCCCTGGTCGACTACCTGGAGAACGGCCGCGACTGGGGCGACGGTGGCCTGGTCGCCGCGCTCGACCGGATCGCCGCCTCCACCGACCGCAAGGCCCTGACCCGGGGCCTGGTCGACCGGATCAGGGCCCGGCTCCGGGGGGGACCATGAGCCGGGCCCGATGGGCCCTGATCGGGCTGGCCGCGGCGGCCCTCCTGGCGGTCCCGGCGTCGCGCGGGATCCGGTCGCTGATGATGACCCGGCGGGCGGTGGCAACCTACGTCGCCCTGCTGGCGGCGGCCGACGCCCAGGACCTCGACGCGGTCCGGGCGCTCTGCACGGCCCGATATCTCCGGGCCCATCCCCCGGCCCCGGCCCCCGGGGGTGGGGTCAAGGGCCTCCCCCGGGGCATCCACCCCGACTTCCGGGCCTGGCGCGACGGGGAGGCGGCGCTCCTCTGCCCGACCGGTCGCGCGAGCCGCCGGCCGGCCTATCGGTTCGTGTTCGAGGGGGGCGGCTGCCGGTTCGACGGCCCGGCCGGGCTGCTCCTGCCCGACGGCCGGGTGGAGGGGGTGCCTTCCGACGGTTTCTTTTAAGTTCCGGCCGGGAACATCCGGGGTTGTCGCATCCCCTTGTCTGGGGTACAAGTCCCGCACACATCATGTCCGACGACTTGAGGACTACGCCCAGGGACGGGCAACGACCTCATCCCGACACGGACTCGCTCGACCGGAGGGCCTCGGCCCGCCGGCCCGTCGCGGGGACATCGGTAACTCCAGACCGTCGGCGAGCGTCGCCCGCCCATCCGGCGGTCGACCGGGCCGAAGGCCATCATCGGGGCCGATCGCGCATGACACGCGGCGAATGGAACAATCCGCCCGCGCCAGGGATGGCGACGGCGGCCGGATGGGCGATCGATCGGGCCCGGGGCCTCCGGGCCCCGCTCGTCGTCGCGACCCTGGCCCTGACCCTGGCCGGCCCCGCCCTCGCGGGCAAGCGCGGCGACCTGCCCGAAGGGCCGGTCGCCGAGGTCAAGGTCGAGGGCAACTCGTCGATCACCCTGGACCAGATCCGGGCGAAGGTCAAGAGCCGGGCCGGCCGGCCCCTGGACCGGGCCGTCGTCGACGACGACATGAAGGCCCTGCTGGCCACCAAGTGGTTCTCCGACGTCCGGGTCGTCTACGACGTCGACCCCGGCGGCAAGGGGGTCATCCTCATCTTCCGGGTCGACGAGATGCCCGTGCTCGGCGACGTCCGGTTCATCGGCGTCTACAACGGGGTCGCCGTCGGCCACGTCAAGCAGAAGGACATCGAGACGGCCACCGGCCTCAAGAAGGGCGCCCGGGCCGACTCCACCCAGGCCCGCCTGGCCGTCCAGCAGATCCAGACCCTCTACGAGGAGAAGGGCTACGAGAAGGCCGAGGTCCGCCTGGTCGAGGGCGGCAAGACCGGCGACCGCCGGGTGGTCATCGAGATCTTCGAAGGGCCGAAATTCGCGATCGGGAGCATCGACTTCGTCGGCAACGCCTTCGTCGACGATGGCGTCCTCAAGACCAAGATCGAGAGCCGCCGCGGGTTCTTCGGCGTCGACATGCTCGGCGCCAAGCGGCACAAGGACGGCCTGGAGACCGACAAGCGGGCCCTGATCAAGTATTACCAGGATAACGGATTCTTCGACGTCAAGGTGTCGGCGGTGGCCCGGCCCGGGGCCTCGCTCGGCCGGGAGAACATCACCTTCACGATCTCCGAGGGCGTCCAGTACAAGGTCCGCAACATCGTCTTCGAGGGGAACAGGAAGATCCCCGAGGCCAAGCTCCGCGAGGGGCTCCTGCTCAAGCCGGGGATGCCCTTCAACGAGGGGATCCGCGACCTCGACCACAAGACGATCATCGCCCGGTACTGGGAGATCGGCTGCATCGACACCCGGGTCGAGAAGGACCAGCCGATCACCGACCAGGCCGGGCTGATCGACGCGGTCTACAAGGTCGAGGAGGGCGAGCCGTACGTCCTCGGGCAGATCATCGTCCGGGGCAACGGGCGGACCAAGGACAAGGTCATCCGCCGCGAGGCCCTGATGGCCGGCCTGCTCCCGGGCGAAGTGCTCGACATGAACCGGATCGACAAGTACAAGCAGCGGCTGGGCAACACCAAGTTCTTTAACAATAACCCGCAGATGGGCAAGCCGATCGACGTCCAGATCATCAACCGGAGGCCCGGCGACAAGCCGTTCGGCGACGTCCTGCTCCAGCCCGGCGTCGACCAGACCCGGATGCAGAGCCCCGACGCCGAGATCCCCCCGCCGGCCGGCGAGCCGCCGGCGCTGCCGCCCCTGGAGGTCCCCAACCGGGTCCCGGGGGCCGGCAATCCCGGCCCCGACGGGGTGATGCCGTTCGGGGGCGGGGGCTTCGGCGGGTCGTTCGCCCCCCCGGTCAACACCATCCCGCAGCCCGTCGACCCGCCGATCCCCGCGCGACCGTCCCAGGCCCCGCCGCTCCCGCCCGGCCGGCCGGGAAGCCAGGCCCCCGACGACGGGGCGTCCCCCGACCACTTCCCCAGCACGCCCAACAACAACATGAACGACCCCGGGCCCGACCGCCAGGAGCCGTACGCCAACCGATCCTATGCCGACCTCGTCACCAACCTCGACGAGGCCCCGACCGGCCGGCTCATGTTCGGCGTCGGCGCCAGCAGCTTCGGCGGCCTGAGCGGCAACCTGATCGTCCACGAGTCGAACTTCGACCTGTTCGCCATCCCCCGGTCGTTCTCCGAGTTGACCAGCGGCCGGGCCTTCCGGGGCGCCGGGCAGGAGTTCGAGATCAACCTGATGCCCGGGACGCTGATCAACCGCTACCAGGTCAGCTTCCGCGACCCCTACCTGTTCGACCTCCCGATCGGCCTGGGGGTCCAGGGCTACCAGTTCAGCCGGTACTACCCCGACTTCTCCGAGCGGAGGAGCGGCGGCCGGGTCTCGCTGGGCTACCAGTTCAGCCCCCAGGCCTACGCCGACGTCGCCGCCCGGATCGAGGACGTGACGATCCACGGCTTCAAGTACCCCGCGCCCGCCGAGCTCCTGGCCGTGGCCGGCCACACCACCCTGTTCTCGATCCGCCCGGCGATCCGGTTCGACAACCGGAACAACCCGTTCTCGCCCAGCAAGGGGTCGTACCTGGAGGCCGCCTTCGAGTACGGCCTGGGCACGTTCTCGTTCCCCAAGCTCACCCTGGAGGGCCGCCAGCACTTCACGACCGGGAGCCGGCCCGACAACTCGGGCAAGCGGACCCTGACGGCCCGGGGTTTCTTCGGCGTCACCGGCCGGGACACGCCGATCTACGAGCGGTTCTTCGCCGGCGACTTCCGGAGCATGCGCGGGTTCTACTATCGGGGCGTCGGCCCGCACGTCCAGGGCGTCAACACCGGCGGCGTGATGACGGCGATCGGGTCGATCGAATACCAGTTCCCCTGGACGGCCTCCGACAAGCTCCAGCAGGTCTTCTTCTGCGACTTCGGCACGGTCGAGGCCGACTACAGATTCACCACCTTCCGGGCCGCGGTCGGCACCGGCGTCCGGGTCGTGATCCCGCAGATTACCGGCCAGCTCCCCCTGGCCTTCGACCTCGCCTTCCCCGTCTCCAAGGCCGAGGGCGACAAGGTCCGCTACTTCACCTTCTTCATCGGCGCCTTCTGGTGAGCCGGTCCCGGCCCCCCGGGATCGGGGGGCTTCGGGGCGAGGATCTCGGAGGCTATCCGGGAATGAAAACGAGGAATGGCAAATGGTTCTTGGCTGATAAATGGTCTCGGATCCGGACCGTGGACCCCGGAATTCGCCGGGCATCTTGCACTTATCAACCATCACCGATATGGCATAATCCATTGCCCCGACCGGGAATCGTTCCCGGGTAGCCTCTCAGTACGTGATCAGGCTGAACACCTCGCCGGGCTCCAGCCGGGCCCGCCCGCCCAGGAAGCCCAGCTCGATCACGAAGGCGCAGGCGACCACCTCGGCGCCGGCCTGGCGGACCAGGTCGCGGCAGGCGACCATGGTCCCGCCGGTGGCCAGGACGTCGTCGAGCAGGAGGATCCGCCGGCCCGGCCCGAGCGCGTCGCTGTGGACCTCCAGGCGGTCGGTCCCGTACTCCAGCGCGTATTCGAGGCCGATCTTCGCGTAGGGGAGCTTGCCCGGCTTGCGGATCGGGATGAACCCGACGCCCAGCCGGAGCGCCAGCGGCGGGCCGAACAGGAACCCCCGGGCCTCCGCCGCGGCGACCGCGTCGATCCCCCGGCCGGCGAAATGATCGGCCAGGCGGTCGACCGTCGCCTGGAACGCCCCGGCATGGGCCAGGAGCGGCGTGATGTCCTTGAACACGATCCCCGGTTTGGGGAAGTCGGGGATGTCCCGGATGTGGTCGCGGAGGTCGATCGGGGCGTTCGGAGTCATCCCGGGAGGGCTCCCCATCGGGCCGGTCGGCGCCGGGCGGCCTCGAACCGCGCGGCCGGACGTCCGGTTATAACCGAGGTGAGGACGCCCGGCCAGGAGGCCCCCGGGCGATCCGGGGTGGTTCCAGGGTCCCCGGTCATCCGACTCCGGCCCGGCGCCGGGCGTCGCGGCAGTCGTCGCCCCCGACCTCGAACTCGCGGCAGGCGCGGGGGCGGAGGTCGTGGTGGCGGCACCGGCCGGCCGGGCCGTCGTACCAGAGGCAGGGGGTCCCGGACGTCGGGCCGCCCGCGGCCTTCCGGGCCCGGTCCGCGGCGAGGATCCCGGCCAGGAGGTCGGGGCGGTCCCACCGGAGCCGCTCCCAGGCCTCCTCGCCCTCGCCGTCGAAGATCCGGCGGAATGGCGGGAGCGTGACCACCCGGCAGCAGGCGCCGCAGCTGTCGCACGACCGGATCACCGGCAGGGGCTCGGGCATGGTTCGGGAGGGGGCTCGGACTCGACCCGCACCGACGACGATCCCAGCTTGATCCGCCCCCGAGGCCTCCGCAAGGGGCGGGGGCGTCGTCAGGGCCGGAACGCGTCGAGGTCCGACAGGTTGGAGGGCGTCGGGAGGGCGGGGGGGGCGTAGGGGCGGCCGACCGCTTCGGGCCCGGCGTCCGGGGCCTCGCCGGGCAGCGGGATCTTGATCCCGGCGACCTCGGCCCCCCTCCGGATCGAGCCCGACTTGATCGGGCCGAAGCCGCCGACGAAGACGTTCTTGGTGTCGGCCTGGTCGAGCATCGTCCCCGACGACCAGACGAGCTGGCCGCTGGCCCGGTCGTAGGCGAACAGCGCCAGCTTGGCGACGGCCACCTGCCGGCTCCGCTTGATCAGCGGGAGCTCGGGGATCGTCCCCGTCGGCACGCCCGTGACCGTGGGCGGGATGGTGGTCTGCGACAGGCCGAGCAGCAGGCTGTCGTCGTCGGTCCCATAGGCCCCGACCCTCGCCTCGACCACGAATTGCGACTGCTCCCGCTTCTCGCGGATCAGGACGCCCTGCGTGAGCATCGCCTCGCGGAGGCTGGAGACGACCCAGCCCTGATCGACGGCGGTGACGTTGGCCGTGTCCAGGAAGACCGGGGCCCCGGTCAGGGGGCGGAAGTCGACCTTCATCAGCGCCTTGTCCCAGGCGTTGGTCAGCAGCAGTTGCTCGGTCCCGGTCCGCTCGGTGCTGGTCGTCCGGGTGGTCCCGCAGCCGGGGCCGGAGGCCAGGACCGCGGCCGCGGCCAGGCCCAGGAGCGGCCGGGGCCGCCATCCGGGGGTGATCGTCATCGTCGTCCCTCCCTGTCTGTTCGGTGGGGCCGGGCGGGGCGGCTCGTGGGCATCTCGGCAACAAGATCGCCCGATGTCAGATCCGAAATTTCCGATTTCAGATTATTTATTTGCGTTGATCTGCAAGATGGGATCGCGGGCGGGACTCCCGGCCTCCCGATCAGCGGAAGAACCGGTCGCGGATCCGGCGGGCGGTCTCGCGGAACCGGGCTTGCTCCTCGACGGGTCGGCCGGGGTCGCCGGTCAGCGGGTGGCCGTGGACGGTGACCTCGACCCGGTCCTGCGCCCCCCGGATCCGGAGGCCGGCGAGCTGGTCGAAGTTCACGTGAAGCTCGGGGAGATAATCGCGGGCCGCGCGGGGGAGCTCGGCGGCGATCCGGTCGACCCGGGGGGTGTAGTCGAACCGGCCGTCGAAGTCGGTCCAGCCGCCGAGCACGAACGGGAACCGCGAGACCCGGATCGTCAGGTCCTCGGTCGCGATCCGCCCCTCGCCGATCTCGAAGTCGGCGGCGACCGAGCCGACCCGGCTCTCGGACTGCCAGTCGCCCAGGACGTCGAGCTCCTCCAGGAACTTCGAGCCTTGCAGGTCGATCGGGTCGAGCGCGATCGTCCCGCCGCCCCGGAGCGACCGCCGGACCTCGGCCCGGGTCGTCCCCTGGCCCCGGACGTCGAGCCGGAGGCCGCACCGGCCGCCCACCGAGTCGGTCGCCCCGGCGACCACCGGGACGAGGTAGGCCAGGGCCGGCATCCGGGAGTCGACCCGGATCCCGGTGGCCCGGACCTCGGCCTCGAACCGGGGCCCGGCCGGGTCGCGGTCGAGCCGGGCGGCCAGCTCGAACGACCCGCCGTTGAGCTTGCCGCGCAGCTCGCCGAGCGCCACCATCCGATGCCCGCAGGTCGCCTTCGCCTCGACGTCGACCAGGTCGAGCCGGGTCCGGCTCGGGTCGTCGACGATCCGGATGTTCGCCCCCTTGACCTTCAGCGCGATCCCGCCCGGCCCGTCGTCGCCGACGTGCCCGCCGCCCCTGGACGGGGCGGGGCCGGCCCGGAGCAGGTCGCCGATCTCGGGCGTCCCGTCCCCCCGCCGCCAGATCCGGAGCGAGACCCCCTCGACCTCGATCTCGTTGGGCCGGCAGTGCCCGCAGAGGACCTGCCCGAGGTGGACGTCGATCCGGGCCTCGGCGACCCGGAGCCAGGGGTCGGACGGCGTGGCGTGCTCGGCGATCTCCAGGTCGATGACCCGGAGGTTGCCCAGCACGCCCAGCCTCAGCTCGCCGATCCGGACCGACCGGCCGGTCGCCGCGGCCAGCCGGGCGACCAGCCGGGCCCGGGCCCAGCCGGTCGGGACCACGGCCAGGACGATCGCCCAGATCAGGGCCGGGACGATCAGGAGTCCCAGCCAGGGCCATCGGCCGCGAAGTCGTGGACGTTTCATGAGCGCCCTTCCTCGGACCCCTCCCGCGGGATCGCCCCCGGTCTTCGTTCGAAAAGCGGTCCGTCGGGCCGCCCCGCCGGTCCCGGCCGGGCGCGGCGGACGATACCCCATCGCCCCGGGCCCGACAACCGCAACCCGGCCGGATTCGAGTTGCGTCGCGCCCCCTTCCTCTATTAGCCTCGCCCGGGAGCCCCGATCTCCCCCGAACCCGGACCCCGCCCGGAGGACCCCCCGATGCCCCCGACCGCCCTGCATCGCGCCTTCGCCCTGGCCCTGGCGATCGCCCTCGCCCCGTCCGCCCGGGCCGACGACCTCCCGCGGGTCGACCGGGTCGACGCCCAGCCCCTGGCGGCCCAGGTCCGGCGGGCGGCCGAGACGCTCGAACTCCTCGGCCAGCCCCTCCCCGCCCCGATCCGGGCCCGGCTCGACGCGGCCCTGGCCAAAGACGACCCGGCCGACCTCGTCCGGTCGGTCCAGGACGTCCTCGACCCCCTCTGCCCGGTCGGCGTGGCGATCAACCCCGAGGGGCGGGTCAAGGCCGAGCAGGGCCCGGCGCCGGCGGAGCTGGTCCAGCACGGCTGGCGGATCTTCCCGGTCAAGGTCCGCAACGAGGCGGGCGTGACCGCCGAGCTGAAGGCCACCAGCCCCAACGCCGCGCCCCCCTACCGGCGGGCGACCGGCTCCCCGAGGCCTGCCCCGGGGCCCACCCCGGCCGAGGTCGCCGACCGCTGGATGGACCTGGACATGGTCGCCGATCGGCCGATGAACCGGATTCTCTCCGGCCTCCCGCTCGAATACCGCCTGCTCCGCGTCTACAGCCGCGACGCCGGCCGCCGGGAGGCCCGGATCCGCTTCGACGCAGGCCAGGGGACGCAGGACCTCGGCTTCCGGTCCGACCTGGACGTCCTGTTCACATCCGAGCCCGCCATCTCCGTCGTCCTGGATGTCCGCGACTTCGACGGCCGCCCGACCACCGCGTCGTTCCTGATCCGCGACCAGCTCCGGCGGGTCTACCCGTCGCCGAGCCGTCGGCTGGCTCCCGACTTCTTCTTCCATCCCCAGGTCTACCGCCGGTCGGGCGAGTCGGTCGACCTCCCGCCCGGCAAGTACACCGTGGAGGTCACGCGCGGGCCCGAGTACGAGGTCGAGACCAGGACGATCGAGGTCCCGGCGGGCGGGCCGCATCGCGAGGCGTTCACGCTCCGCCGGTGGGCGAACCTGGCGCAGATGGGCTGGTTCTCGGGCGACCACCACGTCCACGCGGCCGGCTGCTCGCACTACGAGCGCCCGACCGAGGGCGTCGGGCCCGAGGACATGATGCGGCACATCCAGGGGGAAGACCTGGACGTCGGGTGCGTCCTGAGCTGGGGGCCGTGCTGGTACGCCCAGAAGGCGTTCTTCGAGGGGAAGGATCACCCGCTCTCCACCGCCGGGACCCGGATGCGGTATGACGTCGAGGTGTCGGGCTTCCCGTCCTCGCACGCCGGCCACCTCTGCCTGCTCCGGCTCAAGGAGGACGACTACCCGGGGACCTCGGCGATCGAGCAATGGCCGAGCTGGGACCTCCCCGTCCTGAAGTGGGGCAAGTCGCAGGGCGCGGTGGTCGGCTTCTCGCACTCGGGATGGGGCCTGAAGGTCGCCGACGACGTGCTCCCCAGCCTCGACGTCCCGCCGTTCGACGGGATCGGGGCCAACGAGTACATCGTCGACGTGGCGCACGACGCGGTCGACTTCATCTCGGCCGTCGACACGCCCGCCCCCTGGGAGCTGACCATCTGGTATCACACCCTGAACTGCGGATACCGGGCCCGGATCAGCGGCGAGACCGACTTCCCCTGCATCTACGGCGAGCGGGTCGGCCTGGGCCGGTCCTACGTCCGGCTGGCCGACGGCGTGCTCGACTTCGACCGATGGGTCGAGGGGATCCGGGACGGCCGCTCCTACGTGTCCGACGGCAAGAGCCACCTGGTCGACTTCCGGGTCGACGACGTCCGGGTGGGCGAGGCGGGCTCCGAGCGGAAGCTGGACGCCCCCGGCCCGGTGACGGTCTCGGCCCGGGTCGCGGCGCTCCTCCCGCCCGGGGTCTCGGCCGAGGCGGCCGCCATCCGGGCCCGTCCCCTGGGCGAGAAGCCGTACTGGGACCCGGAGCGCGCCCGGATCGGCACCACCCGGACCGTCCCGGTCGAGGTGGTGGTCAACGGCCGGGCGGTCGCCCGGATGCCGATCGAGGCGGACGGGCAATTCCACGACGTCCGGTTCCGAGTCGAGGTCGCCCGATCGAGCTGGATCGCCCTCCGGATCTACCCGTCGTCGCACACCAACCCGGTCTTCGCCACGGTGGCCGGCCGGCCGATCCGGGCGTCGCGGTCGTCGGCCGACTGGTGCCTGAAGGCGGTCGACCGCTGCTGGGCGCGAAAGGCCCCCGCCATCCGGCCCGCCGAGCGGGAGGAGGCCCGGGCGGCCTACGACCTGGCGAGGGCGGCCTATCGCCGGATCCTGGCCGAGTCGGTCGGCGATTGATCCGGCCGGCGCGCGAACCTTCCCCGATCCCGGGTGACTGACTGGTCGGAGCGCCGGGCGTCGGCCTCGGGGGAGTCCCCGCGCCGTCGGCCGGCCGAAGGCCCCTCGAACGCCCGACCTCGCGCCGGGACGGGACATCATGTACTTCCAGGAATTGTTCGGCGAGGCCCTGCGCGAGACGATCACGGCGATCGCCTACCATGCGAGCCGGCACCTGGCGACCGCGCACCCGGACCGGGCGATGATCGAGGGGTGCGACTGCGACTTCACCCTCTTCGACTTCGCCAGGGCCGGCCGATGCACCCTCCGACGCGACGAGTCGACCCACAACCAGGTCGCCGTCATGTGGTCCGAGGAGCATGGCATCATCGAATATCCGCGCAACGCCTGGTTCGAGGTCGACTGGGAGGGCCACCAGTTCGACGTGATCGTGATGGACTGGGGGTACGGATGCTCGCCGTACCACTGGATCCTGGCCGACACCGTCGACGAGGCCCGGCGGTTCTACGCCGAGGTCTGCCGGTTCCGGCCCGAGGTCCGCGACGAGCTCCTGGTCTTCGACGGCGGGGCCTGGACCGAGAGCGGCCGGCTGTTCCGCCAGATCGGCGGGGCGACGTTCGACAACCTGGTCCTCCCCGATCGGCTCAAGGCCGAGATCGTGGCCGACGTCGCCCGGTTCTTCGACTCGCGGGCCTCGTACGAGAGGTACGGGGTCCCCTGGAAGCGCGGGCTCCTGTTCGTCGGGCCGCCGGGCAACGGCAAGACGCACACGATCAAGGCCCTGGTCAACGCGACCGGCAAGCCCAGCCTGTACGTCAAGACGTTCGAATCCGAGCAGTGGACCGAGGAGACGGGGATCCGCCGGGTCTTCGAGCGGGCCCGGTCGTGCTCGCCCTGCCTCCTCGTCCTGGAGGACCTCGACGCGCTGGTCTCGGACGACAACCGGTCGTTCTTCCTCAACGAGCTGGACGGGTTCGCGGCCAACGCGGGGATCCTGACCATCGCCACCACCAACCACCCGGGCAAGCTCGACCCGGCGATCCTCGACCGTCCCAGCCGGTTCGACCGCAAGTACCACTTCGGCCTCCCCGGGCACGCCGAGCGGCTGGCCTACGCCGTCCGATGGAACCGGTCGCTCGAGCCCGAGGCCCGGGTCGCCCCCGAGGCCGAGGCCGCGACCGCCGACGCGACCGACGGATTCTCATTCGCCTACCTCAAGGAGCTGTTCCTCTCGTCCCTGATGGCCTGGGTCGCCGCCCCCGGGCCGAGGTCGATGGACGCCATCCTGGCCGGCCAGGTCGAGGCCCTCCGCGACCAGATGCGGACCTCGGCCGGGGCGGGAGGGGCTGGTGGTTAGTGTACCGATGTCCTGATAGGTTTCGTGGCATTGCCCGGGCTATGATGGAAGGGAAATACCCCTTTTCACCGTAACGGAGGGCGGACGATGGTCCAGGTCAAGGCCAGCGAGGCGGTGTCCGCGCTCCTCGGCCAGATCAAGGAGCGGGCCGAGCTTCTCGACGACCGGGGGACATTATTCGGTTACTTCGTGCCCGTCGCGGTCGAGGAGGATGAGCTTTACCGCAAGGCGGCCTCGCTGTTCGACCCTGAGGAGATCCGGAGGCGGAAGCTGGAGGGCGGCCCGGGTTACACGATCGATGAGGTGAATGAACGTTTGCGCTCAGCGGGGAACCCCTGATGCGGTTCACCGTCATCTGGGACCCCGCCGCGCTCGACGACTTGATGACGATCTGGGCCTCCGATCCCGCTCGCCGATCCGATGTGACCGCGGCCGCCGACGAGATCGATCGGACCCTCCGTCAAGATCCCCAGGATGAAGGCCGTCCCTATGACGGCGATCGGATCCTGATCAAGCTACCGCTTGCCGTCGTCTTTTCTATCGACGAGGATGATCGCAAGGTCAAGGTGATCGAGCTCCGCACGATCGGAATCGCCTCCGATCGAGATGAGTTCAGATGATCCCGTGAAGCGGCCCGCCCGGGGCGGCGAGGGCGTCGACCCGGCGCTCGACCTCGGGGTCGTCGACCAGGGGCGGGGCGTGGTGGGGCTTGATCCGGGCGTCGATGGCCAGGGGTCCGGTGCATCCCCAGTGCTTCTGGTGGCAGAAGGCGCCGATGCCGTCGATGTCGGCGGCGGGGTCGGATCGGGTGAAGGTCGCCCAGAGGAAGTTCTTCTCCGACCTGGCGACGAACTCGCTGTCGTCCACGACCACGACCATCGGGAAGGCGGCGATCGGGTCGCGCTCGGCGAACGACCGGCAGAACGCCCGGAGCGTCGGGTCGGAGCCCGAGGAGTCGGGCCGGTAGGCGGGGCCCCGGACGGCCAGGATCCCGGGCAGGGCGACCCGAGGGTCGCCGAAGCCGTCGGGCAACCGGAGGCCCGGCGGGACCTCGACCGGGAGCGGCCGGCGTCTCGGGCCGGCGGCGGCGATCGCGACCTTCGACCCCTGGTTGAAGCCGTGGCCCGAGTAGTCGAGCGTGTCCATCGTCGTCCGGGTCTGGAAGTGGAGGTCGGCCGACCAGTCGACCCGCTCCAGGAGGTGGCGGAGGAAGGCCGGGATGTCGTGGATGTCCAGGCCCGGGTCATCCTCCCGGGCGACGATCAGGAGGTACTTGGCCAGCGACATCTGCCCCTGGCCGAGGATCGCGTTGGCGGAGGTCAGCAATTCTTGCGGCCGGCGGACCGTGGCGTAGGGGACGTACCGCTCGCTGGCGATCGCCAGGAGGAGGGGATGGACGCCGGCGGCGTCGACGGCGTGGACCGCGTGGACGCCGGGCAGGACGGTCGGGACCAGCGGGCCGGTCAGCTCGTGGATCAGCTCGCCGAACGAGGTGTCTTCCTGCGGGGGCCGTCCGACCGAGGTGAACGGCCAGATCGCCCCGGCCCGGTGGTAGACCCGCTCGACCCTCAGGACCGGGAAGTCGTGCCGGAGGCTGTAATAGCCCAGGTGGTCGCCGAACGGCCCCTCGGGCTTCCGGGCGTCGGGGTCGATGGTCCCGACGATGGCGAAGTCGGCCTCGGCGGGGATCGGCAGGCCGCCCTCGGGGTCGACGACCATCCGGACCCGACGGCCGCCCAGGGCCCCGGCGAAGCTCAGCTCCGGGAGCCCCTCGGGGAGCGGCATCACGGCGGCCACCGTCAGGGCCGGCGGGCCCCCGACGAACACGCTGGCCCGGAGCGGCTCGCCCCGTCGGATCGCCGCCGCGTGGTGGACGCCGATCCCCCGGTGGATCTGATAATGCAGGCCGACCTCGCGGTCCGGCCCGTAATCGTTGCCCGAGAGCTGGACCCGGTACATCCCCAGGTTGGACCGCGCCAGCCCGGGGCGGTCGGGGTCTTCGCTGTAGACCTGCGGGAGGGTGACGAACGCCCCGCCGTCGCCCGGCCACGACCGGAGCTGCGGCAACTGACGGAGGGTGGTCCGATGCGCCAGGATTGGCCCCCGCCGGACCCTCCGGGGCAGGAGGTGGAGCGCCGCGAATGGGACGTCGCGATACCGCCAGGGCCGGGCCAGCGCGGCCGGGGGCCGGACCTTGAGCTCGACCAGGTGGCGGACCGCCTCCAGGGTGTCGCGGAACAGGTAATGCGTCCGCTCCATCGAGCCGAACAGGTTGCCGGCCATCGGGAAGGCGGTCCCCTTGACCCTCCGGAACAGGATCGCCGGCCCGCCCGCCTCGAAGACCCGGCGCTGGATCGCCGCGGCCTCCAGGTCGGGGTCGACCTCGCGGTCGATCGCGACCAGCCGGCCGGTCCTCCGGAGATCCTCGACGCAATCGGCCAGCGTGCGATAGCCCATCTCGACCCCGTCGCCCCGATCGTGGAATGGCGGCCTTCCCGACGGGATCAGCGTAGGCAGGCCGGGGGAAAAGTCACGAGGGGCCCCGGGCCGCCCCGCCGCTCGTGGACATCCCCGACCCGATGACTATACTCTGGGTGTGGATCGGGCCGCGAGGGCCCGATCGGGATCGATCCGAGTCCGACCGACCGGGTGCCCCAGAATGGCCGTCGCCGAGAAGCCTTCCCCGTCGCCCGGCGGGGCCGTCGACAAATCCGGTCGGCGGGTCCGGTCGATGTTCGCGTCGATCGCGGGCAAATATGACCTGCTCAACCACCTGTTGAGCCTGAACATCGACAAGCGATGGCGGCGGTTCACGACCCGGACGGTCCCGCCCGAGCCGGGCGTCCCGGTCCTCGACTGCTGCACCGGGACGGCCGACCTGGCCCTGGAATACCACCGGGCGGGCGGCGGGCGGTCGCCGGTGGTCGGGTCGGACTTCTGCCACGAGATGCTCCAGATCGGGGTCGACAAGGTCCGGAAGGCGAAGGCCGGGGGCTCGGTCGCCCTGATCGAGGGCGACACCCAGCGACTCCCGCTCCCGGACGACACCTTCGGGGTGGTGACCGTGGCCTTCGGGCTCCGGAACGTCGCCGACACGGTCCGGGGGGTCGACGAGATGGTCCGGGTCGCCCGGCCGGGCGGCAAGGTCGCGATCCTGGAATTTTCGCGGCCGAGGGGCCCGATCCTGGGCCGGCTCTACCTGGCCTTCTTCAAGCACATCCTCCCCCGGGTCGGCCAGGCGATCTCGCCCAATTCCTATGACGCCTACAGCTACCTCCCGGCCAGCGTCCTCCAGTTCCCCGACGGCCGGGCGATGCTCGACCTCCTGGCGTCCCGGGGGCTGGTCGACCTCCGCGAGCACCCGATGACGTTCGGGATCGCCACCCTCTACGTCGGGACCAAGCCGGCCGGCGGCGCGGGATGATCGCCGAGGGCCCGATCGTCCTGGCGATGACGGGGGCCAGCGGGGCCCCCTATGCCATCCGGCTCTTGCAGGTCCTCTGCCGGGCCGGCCGGACGGTCCACCTGACCGTCAGCACCAGCGGGGCGCAGGTGATCCGCGAGGAGACGGGGATCTCGGTCTCCCTGAACCGGTTCGACCCGGCCGAGTTCGGCGACCTCGGCCCGGGCCGGGTCGTCTATCATCACCAGGCCGACTTCGGCGCCGGGATCGCCAGCGGGTCGTTCCGGACGGCCGGGATGGTGGTCTCGCCGTGCAGCATGAGCACCCTGGCGGCCGTCGCCCACGGGATCACGACGAACCTGATCTCCCGGGCGGCCGACGTCCACCTCAAGGAGCGCCGGAAGCTGATCCTGGTCCCCCGCGAGACGCCCCTGAGCCTGGTCCACCTGGAGAACATGGCCGCCGTCACCCGGGCCGGCGCGGTGGTCCTGCCCGCGATGCCCGGCTGGTATCATCGGCCCACCGCCCTGGACGACCTGGTCGACTTCATCGTCGGCCGGATCTGCGACCAGCTCGGGGTGGAAGTCGACCTGATCCGCCGATGGGGGACCGGGGCCGGACCGGCGGGCGGTCCGGCCTGAAGACCGTTTCAGGGTCTTCTTCGCTTGACCCACCGGGGAGGTCGCGCCAAGATGATTCCGGGCGGCTTACGGTCGTTTGGAGGGGCGATTTTTATGAGCGACGTGCGAGCAGATCTCTACAACGCCTGCGACCCACTCACGCCAGCGACCGCCGAATACTATGTCGATTCCTCCGCGGTGCGCGGTAGCAACGCCTTCACCAAGCAAGTCATCGGCGGATTGGCACTGTCGAAGGCACCGCTCCGGTTCCTGTTCTCGGGACATATCGGCTGCGGCAAGTCGTCCGAACTGGAGCACCTCCGCCACACCCTGGAACAGCCCGCGGCGACCGGGAAGCGATTCTTCCCCGTCCTGCTCGACGCCGGCGAATACCTCAACGATTATGACGTCGCCCCGAGCGACATCCTGCTGTCGATCGTCGTCGAGGTCGCCGCCACGCTCAAGGAGAAGTTGGGGATCAAGCTTGAGGACAGTTACTTCGTCAAACGGACCAATGAACTCTGGAGATTCCTGACCAGGGATGTCGACATCGATGAAGGCGAGATCCCCCTCTGGGATGCCAAGGTCAAGGTCAAGCTCCTGAAGCAAGCCCCGACCGCCCGGGACAAGGTCCGCGAAAAGCTCCTCCCGCAGATGCCGACGATCCTCACGGAGATCAATCACGTCTTCGACGAGGCCCGCCTCAAGCTCCGGAAGCACACCCCCGAAACCGGGGCCGCCCCGTTCACCGATATCATCCTGATCCTCGACAACCTGGAGAAGATCGAGCGCATCGCCAATCGCAAGGAGGGGGAGGAGTCGCAACGGCATCTGTTCATCGAATGCGCCCCGCAACTGACCGGACTCAACACGCATGTCATCTACACCGTCCCGTTACGTCTCGTCCGTTCGCATGGCCCCCAATTGATGGAGGTGTACGGGGTCACTCCCTTCGTCCTCCCGATGATCAAGATCGAGGAACGCGGGACGCACAAGCCCTACATGCCGGGGCGGAACTGCCTCATCGAGATCCTCCAGAAGCGGGCGGGATCCACCGACCTCCATGACATCTTCACCGCCGAAGCCCGCGACTGGCTGGTAACGTACTCCGGCGGCCACGTCCGTGAATTGATGGGCTTCGCGAGGCAAGCCTGCACCGAGGTCGAGTCGCTGCCCATCGACATCAAGGCCGCGCGGCGCGCCCTCCACCGCACGATCGCCATCTACATCACCTCGCTACCCTCCACCTTCTGGCGCAAGTTGGCGCGGCTCGATTGCTCTCTCGACCAGCAGGTCGACAACAACGACCCGGACTCCCGCAAGATGCTGGAAATGGTCGGCGTGATGGAATACATCAACGGCGGCGACGAGAACGACCCGTTCAGCCCCGCCGCGCCGTGGTACGCCGTCAACCCGATCGTCCGCCAGCTCCCCCAGTTCAAGGCGGCCGTTTCGGCCCTCGACAGCGAGCAGACGCCGTGACCGAGCCCCCGATCGTCGACGACGATCCCTTCGCCCCCGCCCCTCCCGATGAAGTCGCCGAGCGCGATGCGCTGGCGAACGCCATCCGGTTGGCGAGGGATTTCTCGCTCGTGTTCGCCTGCTGCAACCGGGCCGAGCATCGCGACCGCATCATGGCCGACCTGGCGGCCCACCTGCCTGGTTTCCACATCCAGAGCATCGCCTTCCGCGAGCCGGTCCGCAGCCTCCTCGATCAATTGCGCGTCCGCCTCGATTCGCCGCCCCCCGATGCTGTCTTCGTCTACGGGATCGAGGCATGGCTCCCCTCCGGCGCCGAGGCGGAAACGTCGCCCTTCGTCCTGAACCTCAACGCCGCCCGCAATTACTTCCGCCGGGACGTCCCGTGCCCGCTCGTCTTCTGGCTGCCCCAGCACATCCTCACCACCCTCGCGCACGCCGCGCCCGACTTCTTCTCCGTGCGGTCCGGCCTTTACTCATTCAGTGCGACGCGGGAGGTTCGCGATCAGATCGCCGGCACGTTGACATCTCGGGACCAGAACGCCGTGGCGGGTCTGACTTATGGCGAGAAGCTCGCCCGCATCGACGCACTGAAAGCTATGCTCGATGAATACGAAGCCCTGCCCCCGGATCTTCGCGATCCTCTCGCCGAATCGCGATTACTGAACGCACAGGCAACTCTCCACTTAATATTGGGCAATTTCAAGGACGCCGAGCCGCTCTCCCGCCGGGCGCTGGCGATCGTCGAGTCGGCGCTGGGCCCGGACCACCCCGATACGGCCGCCGGTCTCAACAACCTGGCGTCGCTCCTCAAGGCGCAGGGCCGATACGCGGAGGCCGAGCCGCTCTCCCGCCGGGCGCTGGCGATCGTCGAGTCGGCGTTGGGCCCGGACCACCCCGATACGGCCGCCGGTCTCAACAACCTGGCGTCGCTCCTCAAGGCGCAGGGCCGATACGCGGAGGCCGAGCCGCTCTACCGCCGGGCGCTGGCGATCCGCGAGTCGGTGCTGGGCCCGGAACACCCCAACACGGCCTCGGGTCTCAACAACCTGGCCATGCTCTTCACGTCGCAGGGCCGACACGCGGAGGCCGAGCCGCTCTACCGCCGGGCGCTGGCGATCGGCGAGTCGGTGCTGGGCCCGGAACACCCCAACACGGCTACCGGTCTCAACAACCTGGCGTCGCTCTTCACGTCGCAGGGCCGATACGCGGAGGCCGAGCCGCTCTACCGCCGGGCGCTGGCGATCGTCGAGTCGGCGTTGGGCCCGGACCACCCCAACACGGCCGCCAGTCTCAACAACCTGGCCATGCTCCTCAAGGCGCAGGGCCGATACGCGGAGGCCGAGCCGCTCTACCGCCGGGCGCTGGCGATCGCCGAGACGGCGCTGGGCCCGGAACACCCCGATACGGCCAAGAGTCTCAACAACCTGGCCATGCTCTTCACGTCGCAGGGCCGATACGCGGAGGCCGAGCCGCTCTCCCGCCGGGCGCTGGCGATCAGCGAGTCGGCGCTGGGCCCGGACCACCCCAACACGGCGGACAGCCTTGAACATTACGCGTCCCTGCTCCGTCGGACCGAACGAGAAGACGAGGCAAATCGGACGATGTCGCGGGCGGAAGCCGCCCGCGCCGCCCATTCTCGACGAGAAGGCGAGCCGAGATAGCTGCTGGGTCATCCCCATGAATCGATTTCACGCCAAGATCCGCGACCTGCTCGGGATGATCAAGTTCAGCCACACCCTGTTCGCCCTGCCGTTCGCCCTGCTCGGCGCGGCGATGGCGGCCCGGGGGCCGGACGGGTGGCGCGGGGGGTGGCGGGACTGGACGGGGATCCTGCTCTGCATGGTCACGGCGCGGTCGGCGGCGATGGCGTTCAACCGGCTGGTCGACCGCCGGATCGACGCGATCAACCCCCGGACGGCGTCGCGACACCTGCCGAGCGGTCGGCTCTCGGCGAGGTCGGTCGCGGCGTTCACGGTCGCGAGCGGGCTGGGGTTCGTCGCCTCGACGATGCTGTTCCTGCCCAACGTATGGCCATTGGCCTTGTCGGGACCGGTGTTGCTCTGGCTGCTGGGCTATTCCTACGCCAAGCGGTTCACCAGCCTGGCCCATTTCTGGCTGGGGTTCGCGCTGGCGATGGCGCCGATGGCGGCCTGGATCGCGCTCCGGGCCGACCTCGCGTGGTCCCCGGCCTTGCTGGGCCTGGCGGTCCTGCTCTGGGTCTCGGGGTTCGATATTATCTATGCGTGCCAGGACGCCGACTTCGACCGGGCCCAGGGGCTCCACAGCGTCCCCGGGCGGCTGGGGGTCCGGGGGGCGCTCCGGCTGGCATCGGCCTGCCACGCGGCGATGGTCGTGGCGCTGGTCGGGCTCGGGCTGGCCTACCCGATGGGGACGCTCTACTTCGCCGGCGTCGGCGTGGTCGCGCTCCTCCTGGCCTACGAACACGCGATCGTCCGGCCCGACGACCTGACCCGGGTCAACGTGGCGTTCTTCCGGGTGAACGTCGGGATCAGCCTCGGGCTCCTGGGCGTCGGCGTGGCGGACCTCCTGCTGAGGGCCTGATCTCACCAGCCCGCCCCCCGGATCGCACCCGACACCGCCGCGTCGTCCGGCCCCTCGCCCAGCGCGATCGAGACGACCAGGTCGACCCGGCCGTCCCTGGCGATCGGGACGGCGACCGATCGCGCGGCGCCGAAGGCCCGGAGCCAGAATCCCGAGCCGACATCGGCCGGAAGCCCGGCCGCCCGGGAGACGACCGTCTCGCCCGTCCCGGCGGCCCGGACGATCCCGAGTTCGAGCCGGTCCAGGTCCACGGAGCGGGTGGCGGCCTCGAAGCCCTCGGCGACCGGGGCGGGGAGGTCGGGCGCGGGGTCGAACGCGATCCGGTCGAGCCGATCCCGCCCGACCCGCCAGACGCCGGCGGCCCGGCCGTCGAGGGACCGGCGGAGGGCGGCCAGCCGGTCGGCGATGGGGTCGGATCCCATGGTCAATTGATCTGGAGCAGCTCGACCTCGAAGACCAGCGTGGCACCGGGCGGGATCGAGGCGCCGGCCCCGCTCGAGCCATACCCCTCCTCGGCCGGGATGATCAGCTTCCGCTTGCCGCCGACCTGCATCCCCTCGACGCCGACGTCCCACCCCCGGATCACCCGGCCCTTGCCCAGCGGGAACGAGAACGGCCGGCCCCGGTCCAGCGAGCTGTCGAACTTCGTGCCGTCGGCCAGGGTCCCCGTGTAATGGACCGAAACCTCATCTCCCGCCTTCGCGGCCGGCCCGGAGCCGACGACGAAATCCTCGATCTGGGTCCGGAAGTCGGCCACGGGCGAATCTCCACCGGGATCTCATCGCGACCGATCGGGGCGCCCCCGAACCGCACCGCACGGCCCGATCTTATCGCAACGCCCGACCGGGCGACAACCCGGCCGGGCCGGCTCAACGCGCCCGGAGGGGATCGGGCACCGGCCGGCCGGCCAGGTGATAGACGTAGGCGGCCACGGCCTTGAGGTCGGCCGGGCCGTACGTGCCCGACCAGGCGGGCATCTGGGCGTCCTTCACCCCGTCCTCCAGCACCGCGAGCACCTGCTCGGGCCGGTCGCCGTGCTTCCAGGGCTCCTCGGCGAGGTTCCGGGGCGGGCGCCCGGCCAGCCCCCGGGCGATCGGGCCGTCGCCCCGGCCGGCCGGGCCGTGGCAGGAGACGCATCGTTCGAGGAAGATCGACCGACCCCGGACCAGCAGGGGATCGCCCGCGATCGCCGCCGGCGGCGGCTCGGGCTCCCCCCCGAGCCGGTAGAAGGTCGCCAGGCCGACGAGGAGCAGGACGGCCATCCCCGCGAGGATGAGCCGGGAGGCCGCCGGGTTGCTCCCGGGCGGGACTTCGCTGCGATCGGCATCGGTCAAGGGGGCGACCCGCAATCGGTGGGTGACGGGCGGGATCGGCATCGTGGGTCGGCCGATCGCGACGGGGTGCGACCGCCCCATCACGGCGATCATCATAACGGCCGACCGGCCCCCCTGCCAATCCGGGGGACGTCGCCGGGCCCGGATCATCCGTCCGGGATTGCGACGGGCGGGCGTTGTCGTCACCATCGAGGGGGCCGAGGACCCCGGAGGGCTGGCGATGATGGGCGGAGAGGAAGACCGGCCGGGCGGCGACGACTCCCGGCGGCCGCGCGACCTGGCGTTGCTCCTCCTGGCGATCGGCGGGGGGTCGCCCCGGCAGCGGGCCCGCGACCAGCAGGCGGACGCGGCCGGCGCCGAGCTGCATCGGCGGGTCCTCGACCGGCTGGCGGCGCTCGACCCGGAGCCGGAGGACTGCGAGGCGGCCCTGGCCTCGATCGTCGCCGAGCTGGGCGAGCCGACCGGGCCGACCCGGGGCCTCTGCGTCCGGTTCCGGCAGGAATGGGAGGAGTGCCGGGCGTCGCCGGCGTCCTGGTCGTGGCTCCTGGGCGAGGCCCTGGAGGCCGGCCAGGGGGTCATCAAGAGGCGGAGGGGCCGTGGACCCGAGATCGTTCCTTGACCGGATCGCCGGCCGACCGCCGGTCCCCACCCCCGAGGTCGCCTCGGCCCTGGGCGACCTCGACCGGCTGGCCCGGGATCGCCCCGACCTGGCCGGCCCGGCCTCGGGCCTCGCCGGGCTCCTCCGGGTCGCGTTCGCGGCCGAGGGCCCGCCGGCGGTCGACGGGCCGGACCTGGCGGCGATGGCCGGGGGCTGGCAGGCGGGAGTCCCCGCGTTCCGGCACCATCCGCCCCGGATCGACGAGGCCGGGCTGGTCGCCCGGGCCCGGGCGCTGGCCGGGGCCCTGGGCGGCTCCAACCCGGCGGCCCGGGCGCTCGGGTCGGCGATCGGGGGCCGACGGGTCGACGTCGGGGCCTGGGCCCGCGAGGCCCTGGCGGGCCGGCCGGGGGAGGTCGACCGATCCTCGGAGGCGGCCGGGCTCGACCCGTCGATGGTGGCGATGGTCCTCCGGCTGGCATTGCTCCCGCCCCTGGCCCGGGTGTCGGCGGCGCTGGGGCCGCTCCGACCGGAAGGGGCCTGGGACCGGGGCGATTGCCCGCACTGCGGGAGCCGGCCGCTCCTGGCCGAGTCCCGGGGCCTGGAGCAGCGGATTTTCCTCCGGTGCGGCCTCTGCGCCGCCGCCTGGCCGGGCGAGCGGCTCCGGTGCCCGTCGTGCGGCGAGTCGAGCCCCCACGCCCTCCACCACTCGTTCGTCGAGGGCGAGCAGGCGAGGTGCCGGCTGGCCCATTGCGACTCCTGCCGGTACGACTGGAAGGTCGTTTCGACCTTGACCGCGCTGTCACCCCCCGCCATGATCGTCGCCGACCTGGCCACGATCCATCTCGACGTCCTCGCGGAGGGCCGGAGGGGAGATCGTCCCGACCCGGCCGGATAGGCCGCCGCGAGGAGGCAGGCATGGACAGGCCGCCCCGGACCCGATGGCCCTCGGGCCTCCTCGGCACGCTGGCGATCATCGCGGCGGTCGAGGCGAGCCTGGCCGCCAGCCCCCTCCGGTTCGCCGACACCGCCAGCCTGAACTGGCGGCTGGCCGCCGACGACGTCGACCGCGAGGCGGCCCGGACCGAGATCGCCTGCCTGGGCGACAGCCTGACCAAGATCGGCGTCGTCCCGGAGGTGATCCGGGCGGGGACCGGCAAGCGGACGTACAACTTCGCCATGGCCCGGGCCCCGGCGCAGGCGACGTACTTCCTCCTCCGGCGGCTCATCGAGGCCGGCGGCCGGCCCTCGGCCGTGGTCGTCGACTTCATGCCGAGCATCCAGGCCGGTCGCCCCCGCCTGGGCCTCCGCCATTTCCAGGAGATCGCCACCGCCCGCGAGGCCTGGGAGCTGGCCCGGGACGACGGGAGCTTTCAATTCCTCGCGCCCTTCCTGCTCGGCCGGCTCCTCCCCTCGATCCGATATCGGCTGGAGATCCGCGAGTCCGTCCTGTCCGCGCTCGGGGGCGAGGTCGCCCCGACGATCCGGACCAATCGCCTGGCCCTCCGGAACTGGTCGATCAACCTCGGGAACCATCTCAACCCGCCCACGCCGTTCTCCGGCGCGGTCCCCGATCACCTCACCCGGAACCTCGGGGTCGAGAAGTGGCGCTGCCACCGGATCAACGAACTTTATATCGACCGCCTGTTCGACCTGGCCCGGTCCCGCTCGATCGCCGTCTACTGGATCATCCCGCCTTTGTCGCCGCCCCTCCAGTCGCATCGCGACCGGGCGGGGGCCGAGGGGGAATACACCGGTTTCGTCCGATCGATGCAGGCGAGGCATCCGGAAATCAGGGTCGTCGACGGCCGACGGGCCGGCTACGCCTCGTCGGCGTTCGCCGACAGCACGCACCTCAACGGCCGAGGCTCGATGGCGTTCAGCCACGAGCTGGCCGCGATCCTGAAGGACCCCGAAGGGCGCCCGGGCTGGATCGACCTCCCCCCCTACCGCGACTGGCCGGTCGACGTCCCCGCCGAGGACATCGACCAGTCCCGGGTCGCCGTCGAGTCGGGGCCGGCCCGGCGCTGATCGGGGATGGGCCGGATTCGACCGACGGCAGGGATCGGCAAGACGCATGGATCGGGCCGTGAGATCCCGACCTCGGTGCGGACCATCTCCGCCCGTCTTTGCACAAGAACTGCCATCTGCCCAATAACCGGGTCGCTTGCAAAAAACCCGGTGAACGCAGCCGATCTACCCTGAATGATCAAGCGGTTCAGCGAGGTAAATGTATAGTTGTACGTGGGCGTTTAATTTACCCGGGGGTCGGGCTCGACGGAGAGCCAAGGGGAGCGGGCGGACCGCTCGTATTTGGACGCCAATGCACGATATCGCCGGGCTTTCTCGCGCGAATTCCGCGCGTGATCGACCGCGTCGTCCAGGGTGTAAAACGGATAAGGGTCCGGTATTTTCTTCTTTTCCGATGGGATCCGGTCCCAGCAGGATGCATCCCTCAAGACCTGATCCACGGTCTCGGAATACATCCTGGCTGTTCGGCTGTAGCTTTCGGAGAGGGCGACTATCGAGCGATATCGCCGCCGCGCTTCCAGTCCCCCGAACGCCGCGCCTGCAACCGCCACGGCGATCATTAACATGCGTATGGTGAACCGGGGGCGAGGTAGCCGCATCGTCGATCCTCCGTCCCAATAATCCTCCCGCACGCCGAACGGGCCATCCCGCCATTCTACCCTCGCGACTGGCCTCCCGGGGCGGTAATCTTGCGTCGTTGCCACCCAACTTGTCCAATCGGAGTCGCGTCGAAGACGACCCTTGCCCCGCCCGATCGATCAGCCGGCGACCTTGCCCGGCCGGCTCGACGCGATCAGGTCGCGGGCGCGGCCTTCGAGGGCGGCGAATCGGTCGTCCCAGGTGTGGCCGGTGCCGACGAGCTTCCGGCCCGAGGCGCCGAGGGTCCGGGCGCGGGCGGGGTCGTCGATCAGCCCGCCGAGGGCCTCGGCCAGGCGGTCGAGGTCGCCGAAGGGGACGAGGTAACCGGCCTCGCCGTGGCGGACGACGTCGGGGACGCCCCCGGCGGCGGCGGCGACCACCGGGAGGCCGTTGGCCCAGGCCTCCAGGAACACGATCCCGTAGGAGTCGGTCCGCGACGGCATCGAGAAGACGTCGATCGCCGCGAAGAAGTCGGGCCGGCCCGACAGCGGGAGCGGCCCGAGCCGCTTCAGCCAGGGGGAAGGAGGACGGTCGGCCAGGAACCGCTCGAAGTCGGGCGAGCTGGGCCCGGCCAGGACGAGGTAGATCGGGTCGTCGGCGGGCCTCGACCGGTTCAGGCGGTCGACGGCCAGGACGAGGTCGTTGGTCCCCTTGTTGGGGTCGAGCGTGGCCAGGTGGCCGATGGCCGGGGAGTCGGCCCCGATGCCGAGTTCGGCCCGGGATCGGCGGCGGTCGCCCCCGGTGACCTCGGCGTGCTCGACGGCCATCCCCAGCTTGAGGATCTGCCGGCCGGGGATCCCCCAGTCGCGGACGGCGCCGGCCTCCAGGTCGGTCTGCACGACCACGGCGTCGGACTTGGCCAGCAATCGGATCTGGTGGGGGCGGGTGTAGGTCCGGTTGACCTTGTCGCCTGGCGTGGCCAGGTGGAGGAAGGGCGTCAACAGGAGCGGGGCGCCGGCCCTCCGGGCGGTCAGGAGGGCGGCATAGGAGAAGACGGTGTACGGGAAGCCGACGGCGAACACGGCGTCGTAGTCGCCCCGGACCCGGCCGATCCCCGGCAGGATCGGCATGTACGAGGCCGCCACGCACCGGGTCGGCCAGTGCGGCGAGTAGCTCAGGAGCCGGCCGAAGTAGCGCTGGAGCGGGAGATGCCTGACCGCGAACCGGCGGACCCGGGCCCCGTCGACGACCGATTCGGCCGGGCCCTCGACCCGTCGACGCCCCCGGTCGGTGAAGTACCAGAGGTCGTGCGCGTCGCTGGTCAGGACGTCGACCCGGTGTCCCGCATCGACGAACCGTCGGACCATCGCCCGGCCGTAATTCTCGGCCCCGCCGACGCACGGGTGATAGCGGTGGGTGAACCAGGCAATCCGCATCGACTCGCCTCCCCCGGACTTGCTCGGCGGGCCGGGCATCCGTGCCCGCCCGGGATCGCTCTCAATCGGCCCCCCGGAGCCGGACGGCCCCGACGGTCAGGCTATACGGGGTCCGGGCGTCGTCGAGCCGGTCGGCGTGGCGGGTCGGCCGGTCGTCGCCGTCGGACTCCAGGGTCAGGTCGTGCAGGCCGGGCCCGAGCCGGAACGGCGGGGTTTCCACGGCCCGGGATCTGCCCGGTTCGATCGTCCACCGGGCCAGCTCTCGGCCGCCCTCGGACAGCCGGACGACCCGGGGCCGGGCGAACGCCGAGGCGTCTTCCAGGGCCAGGACCATCGGCCGATCCGGCGTCGGGTCGTGGACGACGATCCGGGCCCGGCGGAGGACCCCGGACCGCGAACCGCCCGGGACGCCCCGCCAGCCCTCGGCGCAGAGGACGGCGATCCGGCCCGGGGGACGGAGCCGGGCCCGCTCGAAGACGGTGGTGTCGGCGTCCTCGGCGGCCTTCGCCCCGGGCAACAGGGCCGACACCCGGGCGCCCCCGGCGGCATACTTCGCGTCGAACCAGGGCTCGTGGTGGAACACCACGCGGTCGAACCGGTAGGCCGTCAGGAACAGCCAGGCGTAATCCCGGGCGTCGGCGTCGACCACCGGCCCGAACCGCTCGCGGGCCGGGTCGGCCAGGTACGACGGGTCGACCAGCCGGCGCGACCAGAACGGCGACGACCGGACGACCTCGGCATCGAATCCGACGTTGGGGACGCCCGGATACCCGGCCGTCGAGGGCGCCCGGTGGATCGACTGCCAGTAGCCCCAGAGCGAGGAGAAGACCTGGCCCTCGCCCGTCCCGAACATCGGGGCGTCGACCAGGGGGGTCGTCGCCCCCCGGTAGGCGTCGGGCATGGGCGGGATCGTCGCCGTCTCGAACGGGACCATCGCCAGGTCGACCATCATCAGGGCCCCGAGCCCCGACAGGGCCGACGCCCGGGCCCACCGACCGGGGATCCGCCCGAGCAGGTCGCGCAGGGCCGCCGAGGCCGGGACCGCCGCGCAGACGGCCGCGAACAGGTTGAACCGGGCGGGGACCCGGATCAGGTGGAACGGCGGGAAGATCCCGTAGATCCACCCCGCGGGCAGGCCGACCCGGGCCGGGCCGACCTTCACCTCCGCCCCCCACGACAGGACGACCATCAACGCCAGCGCCGACCACCAGAACCCGGCCCGGGGGAACCGGACCCGCCGGGCCGCCGCATACCCGAGGAGCCCCAGTGTGACCACCCCCAGGTACGACGAGCACTCGCTCATCCGCGAGGCGTAGCCGGTCGCCTCGAACAGGCCAGGCGCCGCGGATCGCCCGAGCGCGTGGAGCGGGGACGGGGCGAACATGCTCCAGGGCGGGGCCCCGTAATGGTTGAACTGCGACCGGGGCCGGGCCATCGGGTGCCCGTGGGCCGCCGCCCAGATCTGGCCCGAGAACAGGACGGCCAGCCCCGGCAGCGCGATCGCCGCGAAGCCCGCCAGCCACCCGACCCGGCCCGCCAGCCACGCCCGGCGGTCGCCCGACCTCGCCGTCGACCACGCGACCGACCACGCCGCCGGGAACACCGCCAGGACCGCGAAATACGGAGCCGAGGCGACCACCAGCAGGTAGAGGCCCGCCGCCGATGCCAGCCGGCCGGCCCCCGGCCGGTCGACGAACCGGAGCCAGGCGATCAGGAACAGCGGGACCGCCCCCATCTGCATGGTTTCCAGGTGGCCGTGGGCGTGCATCATCATCGGCCCGGAGAGCATCGCCCCCAGCCCGGCCAGCCACGCCGGCCAGGCGGACCGGACCGCCCACCAGGCCAGGAGGAACGTCGACACCCCCGTCGACACGAACCCGAAGAACCAGAGGGCATTGAAGCACGCCACGTCATTCGACGTGACCAGCCCCATCGCCAGGTAGGCCGCCGTCTGGAGGTGCATCGTCGGGAACGAGCCGAGCGGGACGCCGGTCGGATAATTCAGGTCGGGGCAGAAGAACGGCGACCGGCCCTCGATCAGGCACGCCTTCGACCATCGGAGGATCCAGAGGTGCTCCATCGGGTCGGCCAGCTGGCCCGGCATCGCGGTGGCGAAGGTCCGGATCACCGGGTCGGTCGCCGCCGCCGCGCAGGCCAGGTACGACAGGGCGACCAGGGCCAGGGTCGGGCCGCCCGGCCATCGATGGGCGGGCCGGGCCCCCTCCGGGTCGGCGATGGTCGCGATGGGACACCTCCTCGCGTCCGGGGTCGTCGGGGAGGTCATCGGACCTCGGGAGTCGACTTCCGGGCGGACCGGGTCGCCTCGTCCGACCAGTCGAACACGTAGACCAGCGACTGTTTCCGGGCCGGGTGCTCGGGGTAGACCGCCGTCGGCTTCCGGCCGGCGATCAGGCGGCGGAGCTGGTCGCAATAGGGCCAGGGCCCGGTCAGGTGGGCGTCGCGGACGACGACCCGGGACACCTGGGGGTCGCCGCCGGCCTCGGCCAGGTTGGCGAAGGTGTAGCCCGACCTCCGGCCGTAGAACAGCGACCAACCGGTCAGGTCGATGACCCGGGCGTCCTCGGGAACGTGCTCGGCCAGGTAGGCCGCCGCGCCCCGGTAGCCGACGAACCGGTCGTTGACCGGCGCCTCGAGCTCGGGGGCGTAGAAGATCGCCAGCCCGCCCAGGACCGCGCACCAGACGGCCGGCCCGGCGGTGTACCGGCCCTCCGGCCGGCCGACCCATCGGCCCGGGATCACCAGCAGGCCTATCGTCCGTCGGAGGCCGAACGCCGCCGAGGCGATCAGCGGGAACGACAGGATCATGGCGTGCCGGGGCGTGCAGTAGCCGCCGGTCGCGTGGAGCCGGATCAGCGCCAGGGCCCAGGCGATCATCACGATCGCGAGGAAGACCCAGAGCCGGGCCCGGTCTCGGGGCGGCCAGGCGAAGAGGAACCCGAGCAGGGCGAAGGGCAGGAGCGGGACCGTCACCGAGTCGCGGACCGCGATCGCCATCGCCCGGGCGGCCAGGATGGTGGTCGTGGCCGTCGACTGGCCCGGGTCGAGCGGACGCTGCCGCTCGACCGCCAGGGGGTCCGACCTCGGCGCCGTCCCCAGGACCCGGCCGACGGCCGGCTTGGTCGACAGGCCGCCCTTGGTGGCGACGATGGGCGCCACCAGGCAGGCCGGCCCGATCACCAGGAAGGCGACCGCCGCCCACCACCTCGGCCAGTGGAGCCGGGTCGACCGGAGCATCGGGATCAGGGCCAGGGTGGCCACCATCGCCGCCGGCAGGAGCATCCCCTCGGGCCGGGCCCAGTAGGCCATCGCCGCGAACCCGACCGTGGGCGGGAGCCATCCGAAGGTCCCCTGCCTGAGGAACCGGAGCGAGGTCCAGACGCCCCAGGTGAAGGCCAGCAGGAACAGGCCCTCGCTGAGCGCGTCGGCCAGGACGTGCCCGGTCAGCGGGACCAGGAACGTCAGGAGGACGGCCAGCCCGGCCGACCCGGCGCCGAACATCTCGGCGGCGACCAGGTAGAGCGGGACCACCAGCAGGATCCCGGCCACGATCGAGGCCCCCTGCGCGGCGGCCTGCCACGACTCGGGGCCCTCGCCGCCGAGGATCCGGTGCATCCCGGCGACGGCCAGGGGGTAGGCCGGGTGGTCGATCGACCGGAAAAGGACGTCCGGGGTGACGCCGGCGTCGAGCCGTCGGGCCTGGTCGACGTACCGGAGGCCGTCGGGGAACAGGATCGCGGTCTTCCCGGCGGTCCAGCCGAGCAGGCCCGCCACGCCGGCCATCAGCAGGGCCACGCGGGCCAGGTGGGCATTGAGAGTCACGCGGATCCGTCCTTTCGGGGCTGGATGGGCCGCAATCCGTGCGGCCTGCCGTGCGATCGTCGGGGGGCGTCCCGGGTGGCGGGGATCGGCCCGCCGGGGCCGGGCCCCTCGTCGTCCCCGGCCGGGTCGTCCGCGCCCTCGGCCAGGGCCAGGATCGCCCGGCCCCGGAGGTCGGCCCCCGAGCCGAGGAGCCGCGCCACCCGGTCGACGGCCCGCCACGACCGGCCCTCGGCCCGCCTCCCCCGGAGCCGACACCAGGCCCCCCGGAGCCGGGCCTCGGCCCGGACCGCCGCGCCGAGGGCCGCGAATTGCCAGGCCGGCAGGTGCTTCCGGAAGTAGAGGAGCTTGCTGTGCCGGGTGATGACCCGCATCTTTGGCGATATCGGCCGATTTTGCAAGGGACGTAAATGGACCACCCAGACGCCCGGGTCGTACTCCACCGACCACCCCCGCCGGCCGGCCGACCGGCAGAGGGCCACCTCCTCGTAGTAGAGGAAGAAGTCCTCGTCCATCCCGCCGACCTCGGCCATCATCCGGCCGTTCAGGAGCATGCAGGCGCCGGTGACCCAGTCGACCGGGCCGGGCCGGAGCCGCCATCCGGGCTGGTATTTCCGCCGATCCCGTGGTATCAACTGCTCCCACGCGGTCCGGACCAGGCCGGGGAAGACGCCGACCGAGGGCTGACGCGACCCGTCGGGGTTGCGGAGCCCGAAGCCGACGACACCCGGCGGGCCGCCCTCGCGGGCCTCGGACCGCCCGATCCGATCCACGACCCGGCCGATCAATCCCACCTCGGGCACGACGTCCGGGTTCAGGACCAGGAGCCATCGGCCGCGCGAGGCCACCCAGCCGGCGTTGACGCCGGCCGAGAAGCCGCCGTTCTCCCGCCGGGCGACCAGCCGGACGCCGGCCCTCGGGGCGAGCATCTCCGGCGGGACCGGCCCGGGCGACGCGTTGTCGACCACCACGACCTCGCAGGCGCCCGAGCCGACCTCGGGCGACCCGGCCAGCGAGTCGACCAGCCGGACGACGTCGGGCCAGCTCCCGTAGTTGACGATCACCGCCGACAGCACGGGCCGGGGCATCGGGGATGGGACGGATGGTTCCACGCGGAGGTCCTTCCCCGAGGTCGACCCGGCGGGATCGGTTGAGTTTCCGAGATTCACTGGAATAGTCGGTCGGTCCGGCCGATGGAAGACCTTGAGGGATTTCCGGGAGGGCTTCGCCAAGGATGGTCGAGCCGCTCGTCACCACAGTCGGGGCCGCCCCGGGCACGAGCCCCGGGCGCGGGCCACACCCGACACCGATGGATCGGTGGACATCGATGAAGAATCCGCCAGCGAAGGACGGCATGGCCCGGTCCCGCCCCTCCGGCGGCCGACTCCTGATCGTGGGCGACCGCCGGGCCGGCCGCCACGTCGCCCGATGCCTCGGCCACCGGTCCCTGACCGGCCTGACCGTGGTCGGGTTCATCGACGCGGGCCACGATGGCTACTCGGGACGGATCGGCGGGGGCCGCCAGCTGGCGGTCCATCCCCAGTCCGACCCGGTCCCCGTGCTCGGCCGGGTCGACCGCCTCTCCGAGTGGATCCACCGGGTGGGGGCCACCGACCTGATGGTCACGCTCTCGGGCCGGCCGGCCAGCCGGGTCCGGCCCCAGATCGACCGGTCCGCCCCGTCCGACGTCCGGGTCCACTGGATCGGCCGGTCGCCCGACCGGTCCGGCGCCCCGAGGCCGCCCGCGCCCCCGTCCGGCGACCGCCCGCCCTGGCCCTGGCGGGGCGACCGGATCGCCAAGCGGGCCCTGGACATCGTCGGGTCGGCCGTCGGCCTGCTCCTGCTCGGCCCCCTCTTCGCCGTCGTCGCCCTGCTGATCCTGGCCACCTCGGGCCGCCCCATCTTCTACACGCAGGAGCGGATCGGCCAGGGCGGCCGGTCGTTCCGGATGCTCAAGTTCCGGAGCATGAGGCGCGACGCCGAGGGCTCGACCGGGCCGATCTGGGCCTCGAATCACGACGACCGATGCACCCGGATCGGCGGGTGGCTCCGCCACACCAACATCGACGAGCTCCCCCAGCTGTTCAACGTCCTCGCCGGCCGGATGAGCCTGGTCGGGCCCCGGCCCGAGCGGCCCGTCTTCGTCGAGCACTTCAAGGCCGCCATGCCCGACTACGACCTCCGCCACTCCGTCCCGGGCGGGATGACCGGCTGGGCCCAGGTCCACGGCTGGCGGGGCCGGACCTCGCTCCGGAAGCGGATCCAGTACGACATCGACTATATCCACCGATGGTCGTTCTGGTTCGACTTCAAGGTCCTGTTCATGACCGTGCAGCACGTCTTCTGGCGGAAGACCACCTGGAACCCGCCCCGGAAGCGCCGGAGGCCCCGCCGGTGAGCCGCCCCGCCTGCTCGGTCGTCATCCCCTCCTACAACGGCCGGCACCTCCTGGCCACCTGCCTGGCCGGCGTCGCCCGCCACCGCCCCCGGGATATCCCCGTCGAGGTGATCGTCGCCGACGACGGCTCGACCGATGACACCCCCGGATGGCTGGCGGACGCCCACCCGGACGTCCGGCTCGTGCGTCTGGAACAGAATGCGGGCTTCTGCGGGGCGGCCAACGCGGGGATCTCCGCCGCCCGGGGCGAATACGTCCAGCTCCTGAACAACGACACCGAGGTGACCGCCGGCTGGATCGAGGCCGGCCTGGCGCCCTTCGCCGACCCCGGGGTGGGGTCGGTCGCCCCCCTGGTCCTGGTCCGCTCCGACCCCGCCCGGGTCGACTCGGCGGGCGACTCGTATTCCGCCTTCGGCTGGCCGACCAAGCGCGGGCATGGCCAGCCGGCCGCCCGATGGGCGGGCCATCCCCCCGGGCGGGTCTTCGGCGCCAGCGGCTCCAGCGCCTTCTACCGGGCCGAGGCCCTCCGCGCGGTCGGCGGCTTCGACCCGACCTTCGGCTCGTATTACGAGGACGTCGACCTCGCCTTCCGGCTCCGATGGGCCGGCTACGAATGCGAGTTCGCCCCGGGCTGCCGGATCCTCCACGACCTGTCGGCCAGCTACGACCACGCCAGCCCGGCGCTCCAGCGGCGGATGGCCCGCAACGCCGAGATCCTGTTCTGGTCGAACCTCCCCGGGCCCTGGCTGGTCGCGGCGATCTTGCCCCATGCCGCGTTCACGATCGCGCAGGGGCTCTGGCGGATGGCCCGGGGCCGACATCGCCCGTTCCTCCGGGGGAAGCTCGACGCCCTCGGCCAGTGGTCGACCCTCCGGGCCCGCCGCCGGATCCGCGCCGACCTGGCCCGACGGCCGGTCGCCCGGCCCCACTTCCCGCTCTCGGTTGCATTCCTGGGCGACGCGCGGAATCATCTACGACGCCCCCGCGAGGCGACCGCCCGACGCGGTTGAAGGGCGGTCCCCCGCATCGGAGTCCCGCCGCGTGCGCGATCCGTTCGCCGAAGATGCCGGATTCCGGCGGCTGATCGCGGGTGACGGGCCGGTGGACCTGGCCCGGGTCAACCTGGAGGTCGCCCGCGATGCCTATCCCGACCTGGACGTCGACCGATCGCTGGCGGCGATCGACGCCCTGGCGGCCCGGGTCCGCGACCGGTGCCCGGCCGGCGCCCGGGCCCATCACGTGGTCGGCCAGATCAACTGGGTCCTGTTCGTCGAGGAGGAGTTCCGGGGCAACTCCGACGAGTACTACGACCCCCGGAACAGCTACCTCAATGAGGTGCTCGACCGGAAGCTGGGGATGCCGATCGCCCTGGCGATCCTCTACCTGGCCCTGGCCGATCGGGTCGGGCTGGCGATGGGCGGGGTGAACCTCCCGGGACATTTCCTGGCCAGGACGGCCGGCGACGGGCCCCCGATCTTCGTCGACCCGTTCCACGCCGGTCGGATCCTCGACCGGGCCGGATGCGAGCGGCTCCTGTCGGGACTGGTCGGGCGCCCGGTCCGGCTCGGGGACGGGCAGCTCGCCCCTTGCGACGACCGGACCACCGTCTCGCGGATGCTCCGGAATCTCAAGTCGATCCACGTCGACCGCAAGGACTTCGCCCCGGCCTTGCCCGTCGCCCGCCGCCTGGCGGCCCTGAACCCCGACGACCTCGCCGAGCACCGCGACTGGGGGATGATCGGCCTCCATGCCGACCGGCCGGGCGAGGCCGTGGCCCCGCTCGCCCGGTACGTCGCCGAGGCCCCCCGGGCCCCCGACGTCGAGGAGGTCCGGGCGCTGCTCAGGGTCGCCCGCCGCGAGGTCGCCTCCCGCAACTGATCGGGAAATCCGGAAAAATTCGCCCCGCCGGCTCAAGTTGGCCCGGCGGTCGTCCGATGATCGTCCCTGCGGGGCCCGTGCTTGAGAGGGAGATTCTCAGGGCGGGCCCCGACCCTAGGCTCGGGCCCGAGGGCCGGGATGATGGTCGGCCGGAGTTGCCGGCCCGCCCCGTCCCCGGAGTGGTGCCCCCGGCCGGCCGCCCAGGAGGAGAAACCCACACCCATGCTCCGTCCCCGACTCGGATGGTCCTGGCTCCTCCTCATGGTCGTCTGCGCGGGATGCGCGTCGACGGCCGGTCCTCGGTTCGGCGGGACCTCGGAATCCCGGTCGATCGCGGTGGTCGGCGACCGCCCGCTGCCCGCCTCGACCGGAGAGCCCGGCGGCGAGGTGGCGGCCGACGTGGACCCCCCCGGGCCCCGGCGCACCAGCCGGGCCCGGATCTCGGGCCGGGTGGTCGACGACCAGGGCCGGCCGGCCCCGGGCGTCACCGTCCGGCTTGCCGACGGGGGGACCAAGGGCGGCAAGGATATCCGGGTCACGACCGACAAGGCGGGCGGGTTCACCCTGGGCGGGCTCCGGCCCGGCTCCCGATACTGGCTGGTCGCCGAGTCCGAGGACGACCGAGGGCCGCTCACCGGGCGGGCCCAGGCGCGGACCTCCGAGACCGGCGTCGAGATCGCCCTGGCCGGGCCGGGCGAGGGGGCGGACCCGGCCGGCGGCCGGCCGGCCCGGGCGACCCGGGCCCGGCCCATCTCCGGCCGCGAGGACGTCGAAGGGGCCTCCGAGCCCCGGGACGGCCCGGGCGCCAACCGGGAGGACGTCGGCCCCGCGGACGAGGAGGCCGTCGAGGAGTCGGCCCCCCCGACCACCGGCAGGCCCCGACCCGGGCGGCCCCAGCTCTCCGCCCCCCAGCCGACCGTCGGCTGGCGGAAGGGCGGAGCCTCCCCGCCGCCCCGCGAGCCGGCCTCCGACCCCGAGAGCTTCGCGACCTCGGCGACCGAAGAGGCGCCGGCCCGCCGCCCGACCGCCCCTGTCGAGGAGCCCGGCCCCGAGGAGGACGACCACAACCCCCTCCCCCCGGCGATCGAACCGGGCCGGGGCGATGACGGGGCCGGCGACCCGGGCTCCCGACCGGAACCCGGCGGCCGGGCCTCCCGGCGATCGGTCGATCCGGGCGAGCTGGTCCTGGCCTCCGACACGCCCCCGGCGGTCGGACCTCCGGGGGCGAAGAAGGCCCGTCGTCGTCCCCGGGTCGAGCCCGCCGCCGCCGACGCCCCGCCGCCGCTCCCCGACCTCACGGCGGAAACGACCGGGCCCCGGCCGCTCGAAGTCGCCTCGGCCGAATCCAGGCTCGAACCGGGCCCGGGGCCGATCTCCGCGCCTCCCCCGAGCGTGGCGGTCGCCACGGTCCCTCCCGGCGGGCCCCCGGCCGGGGATGACCCCTTCGGGACGACCGACCCGCCCCGGCCGACCGCCCCGCCCCGGACGGCGGGACCGGCCACCCCGAGCATGGCTTCGACCCTCCCGGCCCCCGAGCCGGTTTTCGCGTCTCCGGCGCCGGCGACTCCGCCTCCGGCCTCCGACCCTGCGGACGATTACAACCCCTTCGACCGGGCAGCGGCCCTGACGGCCGCCCCACCAGCGGCGGCGGTTGTCGCCCATCCCGCCCCGCCATCTGCCGCCCGCGTTCCCTCCCCCGCCATCGAGGTTGCCGAGGCCCCGCCGCAGCCCCCGCCCCCGCCCACGCCCACGGTCGACGCCCCTCCCCGGGCGAAGTGGGGCGAGGTGGCCGCGGTCGCCCTGCCGACCGCGGTCGTCGAGCCGACGAAGGCCCCGGCGCCGGCTCCCCTGGCCAGGCGGCTCCGGCCGGCGCCCGCCCCGCTCGACCCCTCCGCAACGCTCTGCAATTACGACCCCCGGCTCCGGAAGCTGGTCGACTTCCAGTTGCCCGATCTGGAAGGCAAGCCGGTCCGGTTCCACGACCTCGACGCCGATTTCGTCCTGCTCGACTTCTGGGGGACCTGGTGCGGGCCCTGCCTCGATTCGATCCCGCACCTGGTCGCGCTCCAGAAGCAATACGGCCCACGCCGGCTGAAGGTGGTCGGGATCGCCTGCGAGCGGGCCGACCCCGAGGCGAGGAAGGCCCTGGTCGACGAGGCGACGCGGAAGCTCGGGATCAATTACTCCATCCTCCTCTCCGGGATGGACGGCAAGCCCTGCCCGGTCCTCGAAAAGCTTCAGGTCCAGGCATTCCCCACCCTGTTCCTCCTCGACCGGACCGGCCAGATCCGATGGCGTGGCACCGGGGCAACCCCGTCCACCCTCGATCGGCTCGACCGGGTCCTCGCCTCGTCGAGCCGCGCCGAAACCGTCCGGCGGTGAGGGGACGTCTCGGGCAAGACGGGGGGAGTTTAACCGCCAAGACGCCAAATTCGCCAAGGCAGAAGAGAGGCGGAAAGCAGGAGAGAAGGACAAATAATTCAATCAACAATTGAAACAATTACTAATATTATTAATTCTTCTCTTCCTATCTCCTCTGTCTTGGCGAACTTGGCGTCTTGGCGGTTCAATTCCCCCCGTCCTGGCGGTCCAAATTCCCTCTTTCTCCATCTTCAATTCAGCCCGATGATCTCGCCGGCCCCATCGACATCGATCCGTTCGGCGGCGGGTCGTTCGGGGAGCCCGGGCATCCGGACGATCTCGCCGGTCAGGGCGACGATGAACCCCGCCCCGGCGGCGATCTCGACGTCCCGGACGGTCAGGATAAACCCCCTGGGGCGGCCCCGGAGCCTGGGGTTGTCCGACAGCGAGTCCTGGGTCTTGGCCATGCAGACCGGGAGCCCGCCGTGCCCGAGCCGGCGGGCCTTGCGGATCTTGGCCTCGGCGGCCGGGAGGAACGCGACGCCCTCGGCGCCGTAGATCGCGGTGGCGATCCGCTCGATCTTCCGCTCGATCGGCCAGTCGAGCGGATAGAGCGGGGTCATCGGCGTGGCCGGGCCGGAGGTGGCCTCGATGACCTTCTTCGCCAGCCCGACGGCCCCCTCGCCCCCCCGGCCGAAGACGTCGGCCTCGGCGGCCGGGACTCCCCGAGCCTCGCAGAAGTCCAGGACGATCCGGACTTCCTCGGGCGAGTCGGTGGCGAATCGGTTGATGGCCACCAGCGTCGGCTTGCCGAAGTGTCGGGCGGCGTCGAGGTGGGCGGCCAGGTTGTCCAGCCCCCGGCCGACGGCCGACGGGTCGGGCGTGGTCAGCGCGTCGAGCGCCAGGCCGCCGTGCATCTTGAGGGCCCGGATCGTGGCGACGATCACGATGGCCGAAGGGTTCAGGCCGGCCGACCGGCACTTGATGTCGAAGAACTTCTCGGCGCCCAGGTCGAAGGCGAACCCGGCCTCGGTGATGGCGTAGTCGCCGAAGGCCATCGCCATCCGGGTCGCGAGGACCGAGTTGCACCCGTGCGCGATGTTGGCGAACGGGCCGCCGTGGACGAACGCCGGGGTCCCTTCCATCGACTGGACCAGGTTGGGCAGGAGCGCATCCTTGAGGATCGCGCCCATCGACCCGACCACCCCCATCTCGCCCGCCAGGACGGGCCGGCCGTCGCCGTCGTAGCCGACCAGGATCCGGTCGAGCCGGGCGCGGAGGTCGGCCGGCGAGTCGGCCAGGCAGAGGATCGCCATGACCTCGCTGGCCGCCGTGATGTCGAAGCCCGACTCGCGCGGGACGCCCTGGCCGGGCCCTCCCAGGCCGATGATGATCTTGCGGAGGGCCCGGTCGTTCATGTCCAGGGCGCGCTTCCAGAGGACCCGGCCCGGGTCGAGCCGGGTGTCGCCGAAGTGGAGCCGGTTGTCGATCGCCGCGGCGAGCAGGTTGTGCGCGGCGGTGATCGCGTGGAAGTCGCCGGTGAACTGGAGGTTGATCTGGTCCGACGGCGTGAGCCGGCAGGCGCCGCCGCCGGTGGCGCCGCCCTTGCGGCCGAAGACGGGCCCCATCGACGGCTGGCGGAGCGCCAGCACGGCCCTGGCGCCGACCTTGCGGAGCCCCTGCGCCAGGCCGATCGACGTGGTGGTCTTGCCCTCGCCGGCGGGGGTGGGGGTGATGGCCGAGACCAGGATCAACTTGCCGGCCGGGGTGGACCCGTCGAGGGCCTCCAGGCGAATCTTGGCCTTGTCGCGGCCGTAGGGCTCGACGTGGTCGGGTGCGATCCCGAGGCCGCGGGCGACCTCGGCGATCGGTCGGAGTTCGGGGCTGGCTGTGCTCATGGGGTCACTTCTTGAGGTACCTGGCGAGCCAGCCGTGGACCTCGCGCCACCAGACGATCCGGTTGGCGGGCTTGGTGATCCAGTGGCCCTCGTCGGGGAAGAAGAGGTAGCGGCTGGGGACGCCCTTGCGCTGGAGCGCTGTGAACATGCCGAGCCCCTGGGCGTCGGGCACCCGGAAATCGAGGGCGCCGTGGATCACGAGCGTGGGCGTCTTGAAGTTGCCGGCGAAGGTACTGGGGGTCTGGTCGAGGTAGATCTTCGGGCTCTCCCAGGGGAGCCCGCCGAACTCCCACTCGGCGAACCAGAGTTCCTCGGTGGTCCCGTACATGCTGGTCAGATCATAGACCCCCGCGTGCGAGATCAGGGCGGAGAAGCGGTCGGAGTGGCCGGCGATCCAGTTGACCATGAACCCACCATACGACCCGCCCGCCGCCGCCATCCGGGTCCCGTCCAGGAAAGGGTAGGCCTTGAGGGCGTGGTCGAGCCCCTTCATGAGGTCCTCGGAGACCTTCCCGGTCCAGTCGCGGCTGATCTGGTCGGTGAACTTCTGGCCGAAGCCGGTCGAGCCCCGGGGGTTGATCGCCACGACCGCGTGGCCGGGGGCGGCGAACAGGGCGTAATTCCATCGGTTGTGCCATTCGTCGTGCCAGGCGCCCTGCGGCCCGCCGTGGATTAAAAAGACGACCGGGTACTTCTTGGACGGGTCGAACCCGGGCGGCCGGATCAGCCACCCGGAGACGTCGTCGCCGTCGGCCCCCTGGAAGGAGAACTTCTCGGCCCGGATCAGGTCGAGCCCGGCCAGGAGCGGGGCGTTGTGGCGGGTGAGCGCGACGAGGCCGGAGCCGTCGGCCTTCGCCCTGTAGACCTCATTCGGGACGTTGCTGGCCCCGTGGATGAAGACGAGGGAGTCGCCGCCGGGGACGACCTGGGCCGAATTGTTGACCCCCCCGACGACCCCGCCGGGCCGGTCGGCGGTGAAGACGTGGCCGTCGCCGTCGGCGATGGTCCCGATCCCCCGGATGACGACCGACCCCGCGTCGTCGAGGACGACGGAGAGGTCGCGGACGGTCCCCTCGAACGGCCTCGTCACCGGCTTCGAGCCGCCCCAGGCGAACGACTGGACCGACCGATCGAGCCGCGAGCTGATGTCGGTGGTCTCGCCGTCGCCGCGGTCCCGGATCTTCAGCGTCCAGAGGTCGGCCTCGAACCCGGCGCGGGCCTGGCTGACGTAGGCCAGGTAATCGCCGTCGGGCGAATAGGCCGGCTGGGCGTCGGCGCCCGGGTTCCCCCCGGTCAGGTCCTGGGGCTCGTTGCCGGCGACCGAGACGATCCAGATGTCGGAGTTGGTCGACCAGGCCGGGTCCTTGACCGGCTCGGCGGTGAAGGCCAGCTCCTTGCCGTTGGGGGCGAAGGCATAGTCGGACGACCCGCCGAACGGGGCGGGGGGGATGTTGACGGCGAACTTCGGCGTCAGGTCCTTCGCCCTGCCGGTGGCGACCTCGACGGCGAACAGGTGCGACCGCTTGCCGTCGTCCCACTCGTCCCAGTGGCGGACCATGAGGTGGTCGTAGACCTTCGCCTTCGACTTCTCCCCGGCCTTCCGGCCGTCCTCCGCGGCGGTCTCCTCCGGCGACTTGCCGGGGTAGACCCGAGCCGTGACGGCGACGTGCTCGCCGGTGGGCGACCAGATCGGCCCGGCGACGTCGACCGGGAGCTTCGTCATCGGCCGGGCCTCGCCGCCGTCGACCGGGAGGAGCCAGACCTGGGCCGACCCGCCCCGGGACGAGAGGAAGGCGATGGCCTTGCCGTCGGGGCTCCATCGGGGGTGGTTGTCGGGGCCCGGCGAGGTCGTCAGCCGCCTCGGCTCGCCGCCGGCGACCGGGACGAGGTAGAGGTCGGCGTTCGCCTTGTCGGTCGCCCGGTCGAGCTCCGAGACCACGTAGACGACGAGCTTGCCGTCGGGCGAGACCTGGGGGTCGGACACCGACTTCACCGCCAGGAGGTCGTCGACGGTCATCGCCCTCCCGCCGGCCGCCAGCAGCGACGGGGACAGGGCGAGGAGCGCGACGCCCGAGCAGAAGATGCGCATCGAAGGATCCTCGCGATTCGAGGGGGGTGGCCCGCCGGGTCAGTCCCGGCCGTGGGACATCTTCCGGAGGAGCGGGTTGAGGGCGAGCATCACCAGGCCCGACCCGATCGGGATGAAGATCAGGAAGACCCAGAGGTTGATGTTGTAGGCCTTGAGGATCGAGTCGAGCGTGCCGCCCAGGTAATTGCCCAGGCTGGGCGCCAGGAACCAGACGGCCATCATCATCGAGGCGATCCGGGCCGGGGCCAGCTTGTTGACCAGCGACAGGCCGATCGGCGACAGGCAGAGCTCGCCGATGGTATGCAGGAGGTACACCGAGGCCAGCCACTGCGGCCCGACGGGGCTGCCCGACTCGTCGAATCGCCGGCTGGCGGCGTACATGATGATGTATCCCAATCCGACCCAGACCAGGCCGATCCCCAGCTTGGCCGTCGAGGAGATGTGGGCCCGGGTCCGGCCCAGGGCCGTCCAGATCGCCGTGAAGAAGGGCGCCATCAGGACGATCAGGGACGGGTTGACCGTCTGGAAGTACGACGCCGGGAACGAGTATCCGAGGATCCTCCGGTCGGTCTTGCGGTCGGCGAACAGGGTGAGCGTGTTCCCCGCCTGTTCGAAGCCGGCCCAGAAGATGACGGCGAAGGCCGTGGCGATCGCGATGACCGCGATCCGCTGATAATCCTCAAAGGTGAACGAGGTCCGGGCGCCGCCGCCGTCCTCCTCGGCGACCGCCCGGGCCGATCGCCGGCCCGAGGCCCAGAACAGCAGGGCCACGATCCCGATCGCCGCGGAGGCGTGGTAGGCCAGGGTCGCGCCGGGGCGGAGGCCCGGGGGATTCCAGATCGGCCGGATCGTCGGCCAGGCCTCGGTGGCCCCGTAGACGGCCCCCAGGCAGAGCGCCGCGATCAGGGCGACCTGGACGTAGTCGACCGTCGACAGCCGGGGCCTGGGGTCGCCCGACCGGTCCGGCGGGAACCCGCCGACCAGCGACCGCTGGAAGAAGACGAACGAGGCCAGGCCCAGGACCATCCCGACCCCCGCCGCGGCGAACCCGTAATGCCAGCCGACCCGCTCGCCGAGCGTCCCGCAGACCAGCGGCGCGGCCAGCGCGCCGAGGTTGATCCCCATGTAGAAGATCGTGTAACCGCCGTCGCGGCGGGCGTCTTCCTTGCCGTAGAGGTTGCCGACCATGGTCGAGATGTTCGCCTTGAAGAAGCCGTTGCCGACGATCAGGAGGCCGAGGGCGAGGTAGAGCAGCGGCTCGAAGGCCATCGCGAAATGGCCCATCGCCATCACGATCCCGCCGATCAGGATCGCCTTGCGCTGGCCGAGGAACTTGTCGGCCAGGAATCCGCCCAGCAGCGGCGTGACGTAGACCAGGCCGGTATACGTGCCGTAGATCGCCCCCGCGTCGTCGTCGGTCATCTTCAGGTGCTTGGTCAGGTAGAGGACCAGCAGCGCCCGCATCCCGTAGAAGCTGAACCGCTCCCACATCTCGGAGCCGAACAGGACGTAGAGGCCGCTCGGGTGCCCCCCCAGGGTCTTGTCGGGCGGGACGTCGAACTCGTCGATTCGCGACATCGGGCGGATCCTCGTCGGGGCGGACTCGGGGCGCGGGGCTGCCGGCGCGGCCGGGCGGCGACGGGGCCGTCGGGGTGGGAGAGGATCGATCCGGGCCGCCGGCCGACCAGATTACCGCAAGCCCGGCCCGGGCCCAAGCCCCTGGCGGCCCGGGGGCCCGGCCGGGGCGTCGGTGGCCAGGAGGGCGAGGATGTCGGGCATGGTCGCCACCGGGCCGGGGTCGGGGAAGAGCAGGGGGGCCCGGATCAGTTCGAGGTGGTTGGCGTGGAGGACCCGATGGTCGGCCACGCCCGCCAGCCGGGTGCTCGCCACCGACACGCAGCCGTCGCCCAAGCCGTCGGTGATCTCGTCCAGCGGCGCCGAGGCCCCGGCGGCCATCAGCCGGCCGACCCCGCCCAGGACGCCGCGCCCGGCCGCCGGCGATTCGACCCGACGCCGGGCCTCGGGGCTCAGATAGCCGACGTCGCCGGCCAGGATGTGGTAGGGGACCCCCGCGCGCCTCGGCCGGGCTTCGAGGGCCCGGAGGAAGTCGCTCCCCGGCGTCATGTCGTCGGCCGCCGCGCCCAGGCCGTCGCCCAGGAGCGAGAGCGGGTCGGCCCGCCTCGCGCCCGATCCGTCCATCGCCCGGAGGCTCTGGACCATCTGGAGGAACGTCTGGGCCCGGGACAGGCTCGAACCCCGGTTGGGCGGGGCGATCAGGATCATCGAGGAGACGTCCCGGGCGTACCCGGCGTCGTCCTCGGCGTAGGACCGGGCCAGGAGCGAGCCCATCGAGTGGGCCACGATCGCCCAGGGCCGGCCGTCGCCGGCCTTCCGGCGGAACTCGGCCCAGTCTCGGCGGAAGGCGGCCGAGGTCTCGTCGAGGTCCCGGTTGTAGGGGAAGTCATACGCCACCACCCCGTAACCCGCCCCCTCCAGCGGGCCGACCATGTGCAGGAACACGCCCGAGGTTGAGTTCAGGCCGTGGATCAGGCAGACGGTCGGGCGGCCCGGGTCGTTGGGCCGGTACGACGGCCGGGCGTGGACCCCGTACCGCGACCGCCGGTCGACCTCGCGGCCGGCCCGGCCGGCGAGGTCGCGGAGCCTCCGCTCCAGGTCGTCCTTCCGGCCCGCCTCGGCCGCCCGGGGCGCCAGGGTGATGACCAGCTCGCCGGGCCGGAGATCCACGGCCACGTCGGGCCCGAGCGTCTCGCGGAGGAGGGCCCGGGTCAGTGGCGCCGCCAGCCCGGACATCGGCAACATCAGCGGAGCCGGAGGGCGGTCGACCGCCACCCCGCCGGCCAGGGCGAGCCGGTCGACGACCTCGGCGACGTCGACCTCCATCGCCGGATTCAGCCCGATCCGGACGGGAGCCGGGTCATCCCGGGCGGGGGAACTCGCCGCGATCAGGGCCAGGATTGCCATCGAGACCATCATACGCCGTCCCCCGACCCACTTCCCGCCGATCGTAACCGATCGGGCGATTGTAGCCGGTCGACGGCGGCGGGTCATGACCCGGGGTCCGGGGCCCGGGGACGACCCGGGGTCCGGCCGGACCGACGCCACTCCTCCCGCCGACCCGCCCCACGGGGGGAGGGTCGGCGAGCGGGGGCGGGGGACGCGGACAGGGCCCGGGGTTGTCCCCGGGCCGGGCCCGATCAGCGATTCCGACGGTTCCCCGACCCGAACAGGCCGCCAAGGACCCCCCGACGCCGGGGGGCCTGGGCCGGGACGCCGAGGACCGGCACCGGTTCGGCCGCGACGACCGGGAAGGCGCCCGAGGGGGGCGGGAGCTGGCCGAGGTCGCCGCGGGCGGGGGACGGGTTCGAGGCCAGAGTCGCCTCGGGGACCATCATCATCGATCCCGGCTCCATGGTGGGCACCGCCGATGCCGAGGCCGACGCCGAGGGGAGTTCGGGCATCGGCATCAACCCGGTCGTCGGGGGCGCGACCCGGCCCGGGGCCGTCGAGGGGGCGGGGTTGCCGGGCCGGGGGGCGGGGTTGCCGGGCCGGGGCGTGGTGTTGATGTCGGGCGCCCGGGGCGTCGTGCTCGGAATGTCGCCGGCGGGCGGCGCCGCCGGGGTCTCGGGTCGGTCGAGGTCGAACGGGGCCCGGCCGCCGGCGTTGGGGAGATCCGGGAGGTTCCGGTCGGGGCCCGCCGGGGGATCGCCGGGCATCACGCCGTCGTCCGGGCCGGGCGCGAGATTCGAGTCGCCCGACTCGGGCAGAACCTCCCGGGGACGCTTCTGGAACGCGAGCGTCGGGTTGGGCAGCTCGGGATTCGGGGCGGGGCAACCCCACCCCTCGGGGAACCTCGACCAGCAGGTCGGGAAGTAGCCGTAATAGTCGTGCCGGACCTGGGCATAGAACGGCGGCTCCGCGGCGCAAGGGACCCGCTCCCGCTTGATCGGCCGGTTCGGGAAGAGCTGCGCCTCGGCCATCGCCGGCAGGAGGAACAGAATGCCGATCGCCAGCCAGGCCGGCGATCCGGGACGCCTCCGTGTCGCTCTCATCATCCTCGCCTCGCAATATCTTGCCAGTGGGGCGGGCCGACCGGCCCTCCGGCCGACGACGGCCCGGGGCCGGGTGACCGTTACTCGATCGATCGGAGATACGGTTCCCGGGGCTCCAGAGAATGTGGGCGAGGAAGCCAAGTGGGGGAATCGGCGTATTCTGTGGGATAAAGGAGATGATTGTGAGGTGAGGGATCATCCCGGGCGTCGGCCCCGGGACGGGCGGAATGGCTCATGGTCTGGCCTCCGAGGTCCGATGGACCCCCATCGGGGATGGTCCGTTTCGATCGGATTCGGGGTCCGGAGGGCCGGCGGGATGATGACCTGGAAGCGTGGGATCGGGGCGATCGCGGTGGCCTGGGCGCTGGTCCATCCGGGTGGGGCGTCGGGTCAGATGGCCCCCGCGCCCGACCGGCCGTCGACCCCGGCGATGCCGCCGGCGTCGACGATGATGAATCCGTACATGAATCCGTACCTGAACCCCTACCTCAACCCGGCGGTGACGCCGCAGCGGATGGGCCCGAGCAATGCCGCGCTGTTCATGTTCCAGGCTCAGGCGGCCAACGGCGGGCTGGGCTCGGGCCGGCTTAGCAATCCCCGGCCCGCCGCCCCCGCCCGGGCTGCTACCGCCCGGGCCAGGGTCGCCGAGATGCCCGACTCCGTGTCCCGGCCCGGCGGCGGCGCGGCCCGCTATTTCAACCCGGGCCCGGGCAATGCGAACGGGGCGGGTCGCTATTTCAATCCGCCGAACCGTCATTTCATGAACAACAGGCGTTGACGGCAGATTCGGCCCTGATCCGCTCAGGATGGGGGCCTTTGCTGCCGATCTATTGCTCTTGACGACCGAGGCCGCCCCGGCGACTCGGCGGAATCCTTTGGCGGCCACGGGCCCGTTGCCCCGAGTCCGCGACGTCGGTCAAACTTCGCGGGATCAGGGTCGGCAGTCCGCCGGCCGGAGCGCCGGCAATGGCTTGCCGGGCAGGAGCATGGCATGGATCGCACATGGGTCATTCGCCGCGGCGTCGGCTGTCTGCTCTCGATGGCCGTCATCATGTCTTGCGGCTGTCAGACGGTGAAGATGAAGGAAGAGGTCATCGCCAGGAAGGGGATTCCTAGCGAGTTCCGCAAGGTCTCGATGCCCGACTACGTCGTCGAGCCCCCGGACATCATCATCGTCGAGGTCCTCGAAGCCCTCCCCGGCCGGCCGATCTCCGGCGAGCACCTGGTCAAGCCGGATGGCAAGATCCACCTCGGCTATTACGGCGAGGTCTACGTCTCGGGCCTGACCACGACCGAGATCAAGGAGAAGGTGATCATCCAGCTCCGCGAGTACCTCACCGACGACGTCCTCGGCCTCTTCAAGATCGACAAGGACGGCAAGACGATCGACGTCGAGCCCAAGGACTCCAACCGGGTCTTCGTGGACGTGACCTCGTACAACAGCAAGGTCTATTACGTCCAGGGTGACGTCGGGGTCCCCGGCCGCCTGCCGATCACCGGCAACGAGACGGTCCTCGACGCGATCAACTACGCCGGCGGGCTGACCCCCACCGCCTCCTCGGTCAATGTCCGGCTGGTCCGGCCCGCGCCCTCGGGTGCCTGCTGCGACGACATCCTCCCGGTCAACCTCGCCGCGATCGTCAACGCGGGCGATCCGACCACCAATTACCAGCTCATGCCCGGCGACCGGATCGTGGTCTATCGCGACCCGATCGTCCGGACCACGGTCTTCATCGATCGCCTGGCCGCGCCGTTCAACGCCGTCCTCCAGTCGATCCTGCAATACTCGTTCACCGCACGGTCGGTCAAGGCGATCGACCAGCCGATCAACCCCAGCCTGAACAACTCGGGGCCGGGCCGAGGGACCGGGGCGTTCAACGGCGTGACGACTCCGGGGACCGGCTTCAACCTCAACAACGGGGCCCGCTGATCCGATCGGCGGGATGGGCCGTAATCCAGGGCCGGGCGGCTCCCACGGGGGGCCGCCCGGCCCTCGTCGATGATCCGGGTCTTCAAGGCTTCGGGCGGACGATCGCCCGCGACTTGAAGACCCTCCAGAGGCAGAACAGCGACGGGAACAGGACGAGCGACCCGGCCCCCAGGGCGCCCAGCATCAGCTTCAGGGTGATCGGCGGCGACGCCGAGTTGGCGATCGTCCGGCCGGGCGGGACGAGGTAGGGGTTGAGCGCCAGCCCGCACCCGAGGATCACCAAGGCGACCTGGACCATCGCCCCGGCCCGCGCCAGGACGAATCTCCGGCCGACCAGCGCCGCCAGGACGGCCGCCGCCAGGACCGCCGTCGCCACCCGGACCGGGAACCCCCAGGGGCGCGCGTCCAGCCCCTTGGCGATCAGCGGGGCCTCGGACCGGGCGAGCCCGTAGACGGCCGCCGCCAGGGCCGCCGACGCCAGCCAGGCGGCGATCGCCCGGGCCCGGAAGTCGTCGGCGAGGGCGGGGTCGTCGGCCTCCACGGCCAGGTAGACGGCCGCCAGGTAGGCGAACAGCGACAGCGTGAGCAGCCCGACCGCGATCGGGAACGGGGTCAGCCAGGCCGAGGCCCCGCCGGGACCCTCGACCCGCCCGGTGGCGATCGCGCCGACGATCGAGCCGAGGAGGACCGGCGTGATCGCGCTGGGGATCGAGAACCGGTGGTTCCACCGCCGCTCCGACCCTGGCGACGGGTCGTGGGCCCGGAAGGTGAACGCCGACCCCCGGAGCACGATCCCGACCAGCATCAGCGAGATCGGCAGGTGCAGGTTCGTCATCACGGCCGAGAAGGCCGGCGGGAACCCGGTGAACAGGATCACCACCACCAGGATCAGCCAGACGTGGTTCGCCTCCCAGACCGGCCCGATCGCGTGCGCGATCAGGTCGCGCTGGGCCCGGCCCCGGGGGCCGGACGCCAGGAGGTCCCAGGCGCCCCCGCCGTAGTCGGCCCCGCCGAACAGGGCGTAGAGCGTCAGGGCGGCGAGCATGATCGCCGCCAGGGTCGACTCCGGGGTCATGACCCGGCCTCCATCTCCTCGGCCGAGGGCCCGGCCCGGAACTGGGCCAGCAGGAGCCGGACCACGACCGCCCCCAGGAACAGGTAGAGCCCGGTATACGCCAGCATCGAGCCCCAGAGCCCCCCGACCGGCGTGACCGCCTCGGAGGTCCGGAGGATCCCCTGGATCACCCAGGGCTGGCGCCCGACCTCGGTCACCGTCCAACCGGCCTCGATGGCGACCATCCCCATCGGCGACGTCAGGAAGACGGCCCGGAGGAACCACCGGGCGTCGGGGACCCGCCGCCGCCTCCAGGCCAGCCACGCACCCCAGAGCGAGACGCCCATCATCGCCATCCCGCACCCGACCATGATCTGGAACGCGGGATGGACCACCCGGACGTCGGGCCGGTCCTCGGGCCGGATGTCATTCAGGCCGACCACCTCGGCATTCGCGTCGCCGTAGGCCATCCAGCTCAGGACGGCCGGGATCTCGATCGCGAACCGGGTCGCGCCCGCCTTGACGTCGGGGATCCCGCCGATCCGGAGCGGGGCCCGCCGTCCGGTCTGGAACTGGCCCTCCATCGCCGCGAGCTTGGCGACCTGCGTCTTCGCCACCACCTTGGCGGCGTAGTCGCCGCTGATCGGCTGGAGGACCGCCGCCACGCCGCCGACGGCCAGCGCGATCGCCAGGCCCCGGCGGTGGAACGCGTCGGCCTTGTCGCGGAGGAGCCAGTAGGCGTGCACGCCCGCCGCCAGCAGGCCGGTCGCCGCGTACGAGGCCAGCGTCATGTGCAGCGCCTCGGCCAGCCCCGCGGGGCTGGCCATCGCCCGGATCGGGTCGACGTCGGTGACGTGGCCGTCGACCATCGTGAACCCGACCGGCGTGTTCATCCAGGCGTTGGCCAGGACCACCAGCCAGCCCGACGCCGCCCCGCTCACCGCGACCATCAGCCCGGCCAGCCAGTGCGCCCGGGGCGAGATCCGGTCCCACCCGTACAGATAGATCCCCAGGAAGATCGCCTCGGTGAAGAAGGCGAACCCCTCCAGCGAGAACGGCATCCCGATGATCGATCCGGCGAACTTCATGAACCCGGGCCAGAGCAGCCCCAGTTCGAACGACAGGACCGTCCCCGACACGGCCCCGACCGCGAACAGGATCGCGGCCCCCTTGGCCCACCGACGGGCCAGGACCCGATACACCCTCTCGCCGGTCCGCAGCCATTGGGCCTCGGCGACGATCATCATCAGCGGCAGGGCCACCCCGATCACCGCGAAGATGATGTGGAAGGCCAGCGACATCGCCATCTGCGACCGCGCGGCCATCAGGTTGCTCATGAGCCGGTGCGAGGAGCCCGACGGCCCGCCCGCTGATGCCTCCCCTCCCCGGTCCCCCGGTCCGATCGGCCGGCCGGGGACGGAGATGGAGGCGGATCAGATCGAGAGCTTGCCGACGGCGAGCTCCTCCTCCCATTGGTCGAGTAATGGCCAATCGACGGCGCACGTGCCGAAGTCGGCCATGTGGGAATAAGATTCCAGTCGGGCGATGGTCCCATCGAGCAGGGCGTCATCCTTCCGGAAGATCGGCCCGTGCGAGGGGAGCAGATATTCGGCGTCGCACGCCCGGATCCGCTTCAAGCTGGCGATGTAATCGACCAGGTTGGAGCCGTGGTGGGCGTCGATCACCCCGACGCACCCGTCGCGGAAGATGTTATCCCCCGAGAACAGGAGCGGGCCCATCCGGAACGAAAGCTGGCCCGCCGTGTGACCCGGCGTGCTCCAGACCTCCAGCTTCCGGTCGCCGATGGCCACGACGTCGCCCTCGTCGATCGCCCTGTCCACCTTGCAGCGGGGCATCTCGATGTGGATGTTCTGGGCGTCGATCCGGGCGTAGGTCATCACCTCGTCGCCGTCCTCCAGCGGGGCCACGCTCTTGGGATGCGCGTAGACCTGGCACTTGAGGACGTCCCGGGCTCGGGCCAGGCCCTGGGTGTGGTCGGCATCGGCATGCGTGGCCAGGATCATCTTGCACGCCGAGAGGCTGAAATTCATCTGGCGGACCAGTTCGAGCACGTCGCCCAGCTCGTCCAGGAAGCCGACGTCGATCAGGGCATATTCGGTCCCGCCGTCGATCAGATAGATGTTGACCCCCAGACGCCTCCGCGCCTGGACGTTCATCTCGATGACGCCTGGGAAGATGTAGCGACGCTCAACCATGCCGGGCGGATCTCCGGTTGCGACGCGGGCGGGACGGGCGAACCGAACGGTCAGGGGACGGGATCACAGGGGGATTTTACGAGTCCGACCCCCGATCGACAACCACCCGAAAAAGTCCCGGGCCCCGCCCCGGACCATCTTGCAGGATCGCCAATTCGATAACTTCCCGGGCTCTCGGCAGCCGGGGTGGCAGGGGTTACGGTATTTCGTAACCCCGGTTCACCGGCGGCATCCCTGGCTGCGGACCGGGGTTACGGAGTACCGTAACTTCTGCCACCCGGAGCGGTCCCTGACCGACCAGGAAACCGGAAGTCATTGAATCGGCGATCCTGAACCGGCCGGATCGCCGACCCGTCGCGAAATCGTGTGCTGAACCGACCCCGCGGATCGTGAATATGTCAGGGGAAGGGGCCCGATCCCCCCGGACCGGGCCCGATCGGTCCCTCACCCCGCGAAGGCCTGAGCATGACCCGACCGCGATGGATGGCCCGAGACCCCAACCCGCCCAGCACCCCCGCGGAACGAACCCACTCGCGCCGCGCGGAACGAACCCACTCGCGCCCTGCGGGACATCCGATGGCCTCCCCTCTGCCTCCCTCCGCCCTTGCGGGGGAGGGCCGGGGTGGGGGGTGTCGCATTGCCGGCGCCCCCGGGCTTCGGGCCAGTTCCGGTCACGCGACGCGACCCCTCTCCCACAAGGGGCATTGGTATCTACACAACGCTAGACAGCGGTGGAGACAAGGAGTTATTGCGGATCGGGCGAGGCTTATGAGGTGCTTTCCGAC
>JAABUK010001018.1_pt1 | contig 55508 bp, 45 predicted proteins | sample 5559141 | NCBI WGS metagenome assembly JAABUK01 (sample SAMN10711869, study PRJNA513367) | rock metagenome | isolation source: Antarctica rocks | place: Antarctica: Victoria Land, Pudding Butte nord | collected 2016-01-03 | reverse complement strand
CGGCCTTCATGACCGTCGAGCCGAGGGTCACCTGGCCGTCGCCGCCGACGGCGACCCGGTCGCCCCGCCTGACCGAGAGGATCGTCGTCGCGTGCCAGTCCAAGTCGGTCGCCCCCCTGCGTCGTTCGGATCGGGTCGGGTTGGGCCCCGAGGGCCGCCCCACCGAGGCTACTCGGGGGGCGTCCCGATTGCGAGTCGTGGCCGACGAGCGGGGCTTGAATCGATCGAGCCGAGGAGTTGGCCTCGGGCGAGGGTCGGGCGGGTTATCCGCCTGGCGGGCCTCGACGGAGGCTTGACCGGGCCGGGATCTCGGGGAAAGCTTGGACTGAGACGATCGGTCGACGACCCGGATCGAGGCCCGTCCCGGACGGGCGAACTCCCGAAGCGGCTGTCGGCCTAGCCAAGGACCCACGACATGAGCAACTTCCACCACACGCGACTCCTCCCGGCGATCGGCCTGGGCTTCGCAATATCGGCCTTCTGGGCCGCCCCGACCCTGGCCCAGGGTCGGCTCCCCAACTCGGGGAGCGGGTCGGGGACGGGCACCGGGATGTCCTCCGGCTTCCCCGGCTCGACCGGCACCGGCCGCGAGGCCGGCGTCGGCGTCGGGACGACCGGCACCGGGGCCGAGGGGATCAACTCGATGCGGCTGCAGGGGGCCTTCCCCGACCCCAACCTCACCCGGCCGATCGACCGCCGCCCGCTTTCCGCCGGCACCACCGCCGGCTATGGCGGGATGAGCAGCATTACCCCCGAGCTGTTCTTTGACGCCCGCGCGGTGAGGGACCCCGGCGAACGCTCCCTCGCCCTGATCCGGATCGCCCAGACCGCCATCTTCAGCAGACAGTTCGACCAGGCCCACACCGCCCTCTTCGAGGCCGGCCCGGCGGCCCTGGCCGACCGCAACCCCCTGATCCGCGAGCAACGCATCACCGCGATCGTCACCTCGCTCCTCAACCTCGCCGAGGAGCGGATGAGCGAGACCAGCGACGTCGACCTGACCGCCCCGCCGCCCGAAGACACAACCAAACCCGCGACGCCGCCACCCCCCTCCTTCCCGATGCCCGCGCCTTCGGCTTCCCCGTCGACCCCGCCGACGACGTCCCCCTCGCCCTCGGAAGCCCAGAAGCCGCCCGAGGCCGCGCCGATCCCCCCGAAGCCGAGGATCGAAAAGCTCAGGGCCGCCCTCCCCGAGTGGGACGAGGCCGTCCGGCTCGCCGGCCAGCTCGAATCGGCCACGCCCCGGACCGAGACGTACTTCCGCATCGTCGAGAGCGAGGCGTTCAGCAGCCAGAGGCTCGTCACCGACCCGATCCGCGGGAGCCAGGGGAGCGGCGGGCGGCCGGACCCGGCCCGGCTCGACCCCGAAATTCGGGCCTATGCCGACAACCTGCTCGCCTCGGCCGCCAGGATCGCCTCGGCCATCGAGCGGCCGATCTGGCGGGACTACGCGGCCTTCCGGATCATCTCCAACGCCGCGACTTCCGGCCAGTTCACCCGGGGCTTCCAGATCGCTCGGGCCATCGAGCAGCCCGAGGCCCGGACCAACGCCCTGATCCGGCTAGCCGAGGGCCAGGCCCTCAACGGCCGGCCCAACGACGCGACCGCCGCCTACGAGGAGGCCGCCCGCTCGGTCACGCTGATCCCCCAGGAAGACCCGCGCGAGATCCTCATCGGCGTCCTGATCGACAGCCTGATCTCGTTCGGCCGCTTCGACGACGCCCGGGCCTGCGTCCCGCTCTATTCCTTCTCGTCCCGCCAGCTCACCGCGCTCTCGGCCGTCGCCGAATCCCAGGGCCGGCGGAACCTCGCCGAGTCGGCCAGGCTCTGGATCGCCCGCGAAAATCCCGCCTTTCAGCCGGTGCTCTACCGCAAGGTCAACGACGGCATCCTCGCCTCGATCGAGTCGAACCGCAGCAAGGACCTCTCCGACCGGAGCTCGACGGGCCGTTGAAGCCCGCCCGGACGACCCTCGAAGGCGGGCCGGGCCACCCCCGGCCCGCCTTCGTTTTTCGAAACCCCGGGCGAGCCGATCGAGTACCATGAAGGTCCGGCGAATGATCCCGGCCGACGAGGCTCGCACCCGTGGAGAGGTCAATCGATGCGTAGTGGCATGGCGGCGGGATGGATCGGGGCGGCGAGCCTCGGCCTGGTGATGGCCGGATCGGCCTCGGCGGATGCGCCGACCTACGCGAAGGACGTCGCGGCGATCCTCCAGAAGAACTGCCAGGACTGCCACCGGCCCGGGCAGGTCGCGCCATTCTCGCTGCTGACCTACGACCAGGCTCGCAAGCGAGGGGCCGACATCGGCCACGTCACCGCCGAGAAGGCGATGCCCCCCTGGCCCGCCTCGACGACCTACGGTGGCCCGTTCCTTGACCAGCGCGTTCTCTCCGACGCCGACCTGAAGACCCTCAAAGATTGGGTCGAAGCCGGCTGCCCCGAGGGCGACCCGAAGGATGCCCCGGCCCCCCGCGAGTTCGCCTCCGACTGGCCGCTCGGACCGCCCGACCTGATCCTGACGATGGACCAGCCCTACCCGCTGGAGGCCGAGGGGTCCGACGAGTTCCGGGTCTTCCCGCTCAAGACCGACCTGCCGACCGACCGCTGGATCCGGGCCGTCGACTTCAAGCCGGGCAACCGCAAGGTCGTCCACCACATCATCGCCGGGATCGACGCCTCCGGCAAAGCCCGCCAGCTCGACGCGAAGGATCCGAAGCCGGGGTACGCGGCGATCGGCGGCTTCGGCGAGGGCGTGCCGCTCCGAGGGTTCTTGCCGATCTGGACCCCCGGGAGCCGCCCCCGCTATCAGCCCGAAGGGGCGGGCTACCTGCTCCCCTCCAAGGCCGACCTCCTGATCCAGATGCACTACCACAAGAGCGGCAAGCCGGAGACCGACGCCACGGAGGTCGGGCTCTACCTCTCCGACAAGCCCCTGCCGAAGCAGGTCCGCACCGGGTTCCTCTTCCCCGACATCGAGCCCGAGCAGGCCGCCAAGCTCGCCGAGAAGTTCCGAGGGGCGATGCTCTCGGGCAAGCGGCCGAGCCTGGAAGACACCTTCAGGGAAGTCCTGATCATCCCGCCGGGCGCGAAGGATTACGCGATCAAGGGATCGTCGAAGGCGGGCCGGATGATGGGCCGGCCGATCAACCGCGAGATCCTCGTCACCTCGGTCATGCCGCACATGCACTGGCTCGGCAAGGACTTCACCTTCTCCGCCGTCCTCCCCGACGAGGCCGGGACCCGCGTCCCGCTCATCAAGATCGACCGCTGGGACTTCAACTGGCAGGGGACCTACGCCCTCGCCACGCCGGTCCGACTCCCGAAGGGGGCGTACTTCGAGATGGAGGCCCACTTCGACAACTCCGAGGAAAACCCCGCCAACCCGACCCACCCGCCGAAGCAGGTGACCTGGGGCGAGGAGACGACCAACGAGATGTGCATCGGCATCTACGAGTTCGTCGTCGCCGAAGGGGCCGACGCCCCGCCCGTCCGCCCAGTAGCCAAGCCCGCCAAGCCTTGACTGGAGGCCGGGCCCGGCAGGGTCGATCGTTTTGTCAAACCGGGCATGACTCGGGATGGCCGGGGGCAAAGCGCAGCGGTAAGCGTTCACGGTCAGTAGCGATGGCGAGATAGTTTCGACGGTGGCGATGGGCAGGCTGGCGATCAATGCCCTTTTACATTGCCGTCCTTGAATGCCTTCCAGTCCATCAACTCGCGGATCAGCGATTCGAGGTTGCCACCGGCGTCGGTCGAAAAGAGCTTCCCTTCCCGGTCGACCAGGAACACGGCTGGGATTGAGTTGACACCCCAAGTCTTCGAGAACTCGCTCTCCCCGTAATTCCCCTGGTAGTATTGAGGCCAGGGGATATCATTCTTGCCGACGAACGCCTTCAGCTTGTCGAATCCGCCTTCCTCCTTGGACTGGTCAAGGCTAATACCGATAAACTCTACGCCCTTGTCGTGATACTTGGCGTAGCGATCCTTCATCCTGGGCATCTCGGCGACGCAAGGGCCGCACCAGGTCGCCCAGAAGTCGACCACGACAACCTTTCCCCGTAAATTCCTCATCGAAATTTCGGTGCCGCTGATCGCGTCGTTGAATGTGAGATCGAACGTCTTCCCAACCGAAGCGAGCCGGTTGAGGATCTGCCGGACTTCCTTGCCCTGCTTACTCTCGGGGTATTCCTTGACGATCCTCGCATACACGGCCTTTAACAAGGGCGGGTCGTCCCTGTAGGCAAAGGTGAAGTAGTGGAGAAGTTCGGCCCCTCGTTCATCTTTGGGGGCGAACGCGATGAACTCCTCGACGGCCTTTGCCTGTGCCGCATACCCCTTCGCGGAGCCCATCCGACCGTAGGGATCGCCAGCGATCCAAGCCTTGATGAAGGCAGCCTCGGCCTTCAACTCGGCGCGCTTAGAATGGGTGAGCACCTCGTCCAGTTCGCCGGTCAAGTCCCTGGCCCCCGCATTGTCGTCCGGTCCCGCCAGCTTACCGGAGAACGACCGCCAGCGAACCGGAAGGAGGACGACGAGCCTCGGATTGTCAGGGGCGACTCGATATAGTTCGCCGATTAGATCCGCCCTGCGGACCCGAAGCTCGCCCCGCTGTTTCCGGAACTGCCGCATGTACTCCTTGTCACCCTCTCTGGAAAGATCGGCCTCCGGCAACTTGATGGCGTCGATCTCCTGGAGGATCGCGGCGGCCGTCCGGTCGTCTGCGAGCGAAGGGGTTGCTGCGATCAGGCTAACCCAGAGAAGTATCGCTGGGTTTGGTCAACGATTGATGTAGCGGCAAGCTGCCATCTGGGCTAGATTTGCGGCCAATTCACCGAATTTGTCCGGTAAAATGGACCTTCCGGTCAGAGCCGATTCGAAGCCTAAATCCTGCCCTACATCAATCATTGACCACACCCGTATCGCTCCAGGCATCTGAATCATGCCCCGTGACATGGGGATCCCTCCGCTAAACGTCTGAGGTGACAACGGACCAAACCGAAAACACAGGGCGCAACCGAGCGTAAGCTCTGCCTTCGACAGATGTCAATGATCCTAGCGCCAGGGTTCGAGTTCGCAGGGTGAGGTAAGTGAGATCAGGCGGTTTTGATTTTTGGGCTCGCCGAGCGGCACGAGCGAGGGGGTTGGTTGGTTTCGATGAGCCGCATCGAGGCACGATTCCAGGTAATCCAGCACGTTTCGTTCTTTATGCCGGCAGGTGGCTACCACGCTCAGCATTCGCTCCACAAATCGGCTGCCGACTTCGCTGTCGGTACTACCGCTGAATCGCCGCCAGATCACCGCTTGCCGCAACGCCCGCTCGGCCGCGTTGTTGGTCGGCTCGACCCGCTCGACCCGCGTGAAGGTCCACAGGCACTCCCAGAGCCGCAGCAACTCGACGCAAGTGGTCACCGTTTTTGGGCAGGCGCACGCCGACCCTCGCTCCAGGGTCAAGCGGACCATTGGCCGCAGCCACGCCACAGTCTGGAGTAAGGTTGTCCGTTGGATTGTGCCGTCGCGAGCCTTGTGCCAGGCCTCGAACAGCTTGCCCGACTGCCAGAGCAACCGGCGTCCGACCTCGGTCCCGTCCCCACTGCGGTCGATCATCGCCTGCATGTCGCGGCGAAGATGTGCCCAACAAATTTGTCTCGACTTGAGCTCGATCCATTCGTAACCGGGGAAGCGGTCACTGATGACGATCGGCCTGGGTTGCTCACCGAGCAGGTCCCAGTCGACCGCACCAGACCTGGATCGGGCGGCGCGGAAGACGACGCCCACCGAGGTCACCACGACCCAGAGCCAGGCTTTGCGGCTGCTCTCCCGCCAGCCGGTCTCGTCGATGTTCGCCGCCCCGGCCGTCTTCACCCGCTCGGCTAGTTCGGCCACCGGCTGTTCCAGCACGTCAGCGGTGATCCGCTCCAGCTTGGCGAGCATTCCCAGGGAGATCGTCAGGCCGAGCAGGTCGGAGCAGAGTTGCTTGACCTGCCGCTTGCTCGAGCGGTACGCCCCGGTCAGGACGATGAGGGCCGCGTGCAGTCGGGGGCCGAACGACGTTCAAGGCACGCTGTCGGGCAAGACGCCACTGGTGACGGTATCACAGCGGGGGCAGCACAGCCGATGGAGTCGGTACTCATGAACCTCCGGCTCGATGGGCGAAAACTCGGCCACCTGGTGACGCCTTGGGTCGGCATCTTCGCCGCTCAGCGAGTGCCCGCATCGCCGGCACTCCGCCGGCTTGCAGTCGGTGCGCGAAGCGACGCGATCGGGCGACACCAAAGCCCTCATCCGGCGGGGGTGCCCCTTCTGGCCACCCCGAAGTTTCTTCGAGGGCGGCGTGGGCGGTTTCCGCTTCACCCCGATTGGGTCGGTCGAGGGAGGCCTGGAGCTATTGGTGGAATTCTGGGCAACGCGTGTCTTCAGATCCTGGACCTGCTGCCTCAGTTCAGCGACCTGCCGCTCCAAGCCGTCAATGACGGTCGCAACGAGGACACAGGCCTCGCCCGAGAGGCTGTCCCAGATGTGGGGGGGATCGAGGTCGGCCGGTCCATGCAGACGTTATAATCAGCCGGCCTTGAGCAAGCAATCCGGGCCGTGAACGGTTACGCGCAGCGTGCCCCGGAATCGAGGCGTGGCTACCGGGCCACGCTGCGCTTTGCCCCCGGCCACCCGGAGCGCGAAAAGCCGCCCAGCTTGAAGGACCGATCGACCCTGGCCCGGCCCGAGCCTCGACCCCGAAGCCGGGCCCGCCTATACTGGACGCATGAGCCAGGCGAAGCCTCCCATCGTGATCGGTTGCAGCGGCTGGAGCTATGCCGACTGGGAAGGGTCCTTCTATCCCGACGGGATGGAGAGCCGCGACTACCTCGGCTGGTACGCCGACCGCTTCCCGATCGTGGAGGTCGACAGCACCTTCTACAAAGTCCCCACCCAGGGGACCGTCGACGGCTGGAGGCGGAAGACTCCGGCCGCCTTCAAGTTCGCCCTGAAGGTCCCCCAGGCGATCACCCACCAGAAGCAGCTCAAGGGGTGCGAGGCCGACGTCGACGCCTTCGTCGAGGCGATCGTCCCGCTCGGCGAAAAGCTCGACTCGGCCCTCTTGCAGCTCGGCTACTTCAACCGGGGGGCGTTCGCCTCGCTCGATGACTTCCTCGGCGTGCTCGACCCCTTCCTCGCCCACTGGCCGCACGACAAGGTCCCGCTGGCCGTCGAGGTCCGCAACCCCCGCTGGGTCGGCCCTCAACTGGCCGAGGTCCTCCGCGACCATGGCGCAGCGCTGACGTTGACCGAGCAGAGCTGGATGCCGAGCCCGGCCAAGGTCGCCGCGATGATCGACTGCGTCACCGCCCCATTCAGCTTCGTCCGCCTCCTCGGCGACCGCGAGGCGATCGAGAAGGTGACGACCCGCTGGGACCGCGTCGTCGTCGACCGCTCGGCCGAACTCGCCGAGACCGCCGGGGTGATCCGGTCGATCGCCGGGCGGGTCCCGGTCTCGGTCTTCGTCAACAACCACTACGCGGGCCACTCCCCCGCGACGGCGAAGGACCTCCGCGGCCTCCTCGACCTCCCCGAGCCTGCGCCGCCCGAGCGGCCCAGGACGACGCTTTTCGATTAAAGGGGCCGCCGTTGGATGTCGATCGGGAAGCCTACTGGCGAGGGAAGCTCGGCGCGATCCGGATCGGGGCCGAGCCGGTCGAGGCCCAGCTCCGCCGCCGGTTCCTGGCGATGCTCGTCATCACGGGCCTGACCGCGATGATCGGCCTGATGCTCCTGGCGATCTTCGTCGCCTTCGGCCGGTCGGACGTCGGCCTGAGGGTCGCCGGCGTGGTCATCCTGCCGGCAACCCTCTGGTTCTGGCTCGATTACTGGACCCTCCGGGGCCGGGTCAACGCCTACCGCCGCGAACGCGACGGCGGTCCGGCCGGATGACCCCTCCCGTAAAGGCAGGACGAGTCCTGCCCTATGGGGAAAGGGTTCAGCAGCAGCAGGCCTCCTCGGCCATGTCGACGAATTCGGATTCCTCGCCGTCGTTGCCGTTGAAGTCGGACCACTCCCCGGCGTCGGCCGAGCGGGCTTCCAGCTCGGCTTTCAGCCGCTTCCGGGCGGTGTGGAGGCGGCGCTTGATCGTGCCGATGGGGGCTTCGAGGTCTTCGGCGATCTCCACGAGCGATTGCCCCTGGATGTAGAAGGCCACGAGGGTCTCGCGGTCGAGGGCCTTGAGCCGGGCCAGCCCCTCCCAGAGGCGTTGGGCGCGCTCTCGGGCGATCAGCTCGTCGAGGGGGTCGTGGCGGTGCTCGCCGGCGGCTTCGAGGATCTCGGCGTCGACGCTCGGCGGCTGGACGCGCCGGGTCGCGCGGTTGATCGCCATCCGGGCGGCGACCTGACGGAGCCAGCCGGCGAACCGCTCGGGCTCGCGAAGCTGGTCGAGCCGCTTCATGACGTGGAGGAAGACCTCCTGGGTCAGCTCCAGGGCCTCGCTCGGGTTGCCGAGCCTGCGGAGGCAGATCGCCTGGACGGTCCGCTCGAACTGCTGGACGAGCAGGCCGAAGGCCACGCGGTCGCCGCCCTGGGCCCTCGTGACGAGGGCGGCCAGGTCGTCCCAGTTCCGGTCGGGGGCCCGCGCCGGGGCCTCCCTCAGTGTCCAACTTGCCGTCATCGAAGATCGCCCTTCCCCCGATTTCTCGGGGGGCCTGGGCCCGGACCTCCCCCCCCGGTCGAGTCGACTCGGGGGCGCCGGAGATCCGGGCCTTCGCCGCGGAACACGGAACGGCGCACGACCTTCGGGGCGGTCCGACGAGCGGGCGAAGGCCATCGGCCGGGCGAGGGACGCAAGGTCCCGACCCGGCTTCGGCATCGTTCGCCCTCCCGGCAGGCGCGGAGGGTCGGCAACCGACGGTGACGGCCAAGGGCGCGGGGAGCATTGCGGGAGGGTGGTCCGGCAAGCGTCGCACGCGCGGGCCGAACTCCCGATCAGGGCCGGATGAGGTTCGACGAAGGCGATGGGTCGAGACTACCCCCTGGGGGGACGCCTCGACAGCCGACTTCGACGAGCTTCCGACGAGCTTCCGGGGGTTCGACTCTCATCCCCCGGGGCCTTCGCCTCAACTGGCGGGCGGGGCCCCGGCTACCAAGATCCTGAGGGTTCGGGCCGGACGGCCCGTTCGCCTCGCCCGGTAGTTGGCCTGGCCGAGGCAACGCCTCGACCCGACCGACGTTGGCGACGACGACCCGGCAAGGACCCGGTCCCTGGCCCCGAGATCCCCGAGGGGATGCATCGAGGGCGCGGGGGATAAACCGGACATCCGGGGCGGCATCGGCTTTTTCCAGGGGGAGCCCGCTTTCGGCGGCGCCCCCATCGGAATAACCGGATGCTCCAGGATGCCGGTGCGCAAGACGGCGATCGAAAACGCCCGGGGGGTGCGCGGGGTCTGGCTGCCGTTGTTGTCGCCGGCCAGGAGGCCGAGCGTGCGCGTGCCGAGGTTCAGCCCATCGAGGTTGGCCGACTGCGTCCGGTTCGTGCGGTTCAACATGGCAAGACCCTCACTTCCGCCCGGGCTGAGCGGGTTGGAGACGCCGGCCGGCGGGAAGGCCGGCGGGCGGTGCCGGCCCGACTTCGCGTCGGTCCGGCCACGAAGGAAGATCGGAAGGCCGCGCCCTCCGACCTGGCGAACGGGGTTGGGGCCCGGGGATCGACCCGGGCCGGGCCATCGAGGCGGGCCGACCGGGCGACGTGCCCGGCCGGGTGGGGTTATGCGACGAGACCGCCCCTCTCGGGGGGCGGCCCCCGCAGTGTTCGCCGGTCAGACAGCTTAGACGCAAGGGAGGTTCGCGGGAATTCAGATTTTCTTGGGGAGGCCGGAAACATTACCGGCGCGGGGCGACCGGGAACCTCAGTCGGTCAGCTCGAAGTCGATCGTCCCGCCCCCCCGGGGGACCGCTCGCTTCAGGCCCGATTTGGCAGGATCCTCGTACTTCGCGGGGACCAGGAATTTCGGCGGGATCGGCTTCTGGGGGATGTAGTCGAGCACGGCATCGTCGCGGGCCGAGATCGCCACGAGGTAGCTACCCACCAGGGCCCCGTCGCCGGGTTCCTCGGTCTGGAGGGAGTAGTATCCGTCGGCGTCGATCTGGCCGGTCGCGTTCCGCCCGTCGGCGGCCGTGGCCTGGAAGGTGACGGTCCCCTTGGGGACGGGCTTCCCCTGGTAGGTCACCCGGCCCTTGACCCGGGCCATCTCGGGACCGGAGGAGCCGCAAGCCATCGGCATGAGGACGGCGAGGGCGAGCCAGGCCGGGGCGAACCGCCCCGTGATGCGGGCATGAGGCTTCACGTTCGAAACTCCTGGGAGGGCGACGAAGCGGCCCCGCCCCCCGCTCGGGAGGGTCGGGGCCGGTGGATCTTCCTCGGGTGGCGCTCAGTACGAGTCGGCGCTGATGACCTCGCCGAGGTTTCGGGTGCTCAACCCCTGGTAGGCGGCCATGTTGATCGTGCTCTTGATGAACTTGACCGAACCGTCGCACATGGCGAAATTGCCGCCGCCCGGGTGGAGGCTGCGGAAGCTGTACCAGTGGGCAAAGTTGCCGAGGTCGCTCCCCCCGGTCTTGATGATGATGCTGCCGTTGGCGGTAATCTTGGTCCCGGGGGCGACGTAATTCAGGGGCAAGGCGGTCGAGCCGATCGACTGGTTGGCCTCGACCCAGGCGTTCCAGAAGGTCACCCGCTGGATCTGCTCGCCGGCGAGGAAGGTGTTGCTGGTGCCGTCGGTGATGTCGGCCAGCGACACCCCGGAGCACTCGCGCCAGAAGATCCCGCTGCCCGTGCCCGGGCCCGGCGGGATGGTCTGCGAGCTCGGGTCGCCCAACTGGTTCATCCGGCAATTGTACCCTTGGGAGGCGCAGAAACCGTAACTCGGCCCATTGAAGGTGTTGCAGGCCAGGCAATTGTCGCCGAGGTTGCCGACGTAAGATGTGCCGGCGGCCGGACTGTTGCCGATCTCGTCGGCGTTGTTGGTGTCGACCGAGGCGCTATTGTCCGAAGGGCAGAGCAGCGAGTTGATCACGGTGACCCGTACCGTCGAATTCTGCTGGCCGACGACGGCCGCATTCCACTTGCCGAGCTTGTTCGGGCCCCACATGTAGTTGAAGTTGATCGAACTGTAGACCGGCTGCTGTTCCATGTAGGGCAGCAGGAAGACGATCCAGCTCGAATTGTTCCAGTTGTAGGTGGCCGTGCTGTAGTTCGGGTGCAGGTAGAGGTTGGCGGGGAAGGTGTTCGTCGTGCTATTGTAGTTGTGGGCCGCGATGGCCAGTTGCTTCATGTTGTTGACGCACTGGGCGCGACGGGCAGCCTCGCGGGCGGCCTGGACGGCGGGCAGCAGCAAGGCGATCAGGACGGCGATGATGGCGATGACGACCAGCAACTCGATCAGGGTGAAACCTCGGACTCGACGCGGCATGACGCTTCCTCCTCGGACTGGTTCAGTGGGGTCCACGACAGATCAAGGCCAGGGCCCGAGCGAAGGCCCGGCCGGGCGACGCGGGGACGGACTCCGAAGATCGGAGTGTTGGAAAGATGCATTGAGATGAGGAATTGGATGAATCGAAACTTACCCACAATGTCCCGACAGGGCAATCGTTATTTTTGGCTATTTTCAAATTATCGCCCATTCCGCCCCGCCGAGCTCGTCATCGAGGGCCGTCCCGACTTCAAGGCAACGCCACCCGGGGGTCGACGAGGGTCGAGCGGTTGACCAGATTCCTCGGCGGTTCGCCGAGGAGGACGCGGCGGACCTCCTCGGCGGCCTTGGTCCGCAACTCGACGAACCCTTCGACGCTGTAGAAGGCCGAATGCGGCGTCAGGATCACCCGGGGATGCGACCGGAGCCGATCATCGTCGAGCGGCTCGCGCTCGAAGACGTCGATCCCGGCCCCCATCAGGTGGCCCGATTCCAGGGCGGCGATCAGCGCCTCCTGGTCGACGACCGGGCCCCTCGCCGTGTTGATCAAAATCGACCCGCACCGCATCCTCGCCAGCGCCGCCCCATCGATCAGGTGCCGCGACCGGTCGTCGAGGTAGCAATGGAGGCTGACGAAGTGGGCCTGCTCCAGGAGTGGTTCGAGCTGATACTCTCGGCGGACCCCGAGCGCCTTCTCCAGGCCCGGCGGGACGTTCGGGTCGTAGAACACCACGTCGAGCCCGAACGCCTTGGCCCGGAGCGCGGTCGCCGAGCCGATCCGCCCGCAGCCGATCAGGCCGAGCGTCTTGCCCCGGAGCCGGGGCGTCTCGACGCCGGTCAGGTAATCCCACTCTCCCCGCCTCATCGAGTCGTCCTGGACCTTGAGGAACCGGGCGACGGCCAGGAGCAGGAGGATGGAATGGTCGGCGACCTCCTCGGTCCCGTAATCCGGCACGTTGCAGACCGCGATCCCCCGGGCCCCGGCGGCGGGGAGGTCGACATTGTTGTACCCGACCCCCGCGCGGACCACGACCTTGCACCGGCCGAGCTTCGCGAAGCTCGCGTCGGTCATCCGCTCGATGTCGTGGAAGACGATGACGGCGTCGGCTTCGGCCAGGTGCGGGGCGAGGTCCGACTCGTGCCGGGCGCGGACGACGACCACGTCGGCCAGCCCTTCCAGGACGGGCCCTTCGAGCGAGGCGTCTTCGAGGAAATCGGCGATCAAGACCTTCATGCGGGCCTCGGCGTGGGGGGACCGGGTCGGGAGCCCCTTGGTTATCCCCGATCGGCCGGTTAGGTTCAACGCTCGGGCGACCCTCGGGGGGGTCCCCACGGAGCATCGGGCCGGAGTCCGTCGATGGCGAAGATCAAGGAATTGCTGGCGAAGGGCGAGGTCGTGAAGATGTTCGGGGTCGGCCAGCTCTTCAGCCCCAAGCTGATCGAGATCGTCGGCGAGCACGGGGGTTTTGATGCCCTCTGGCTCGACGCCGAGCACGCCGGGCTCGGGATGAAGGAGATCGAGCTGTCGACGATGGCCGCGCGGTTTTACGGGCTCGACCACTTCGTCCGCCAGCCGGCGACGGATTACGCCTCGATCATGCGTTCGCTCGAGGCCGGCGCCGGCGGGGTGATGATCAGCATGGTCCGGGGGGTCGAGGACGCCGAGCAGGCCGTCCGCTGGGCGAAGTTCCACCCCAGGGGCGAGCGCGGGATGAACGGCGGGAACCGCGACGGCCGATTCGGCCTGACCCCCCTGCCCGAGTACGTCGCGGCGGCCAACGCGTCGACCTTCGTCGGCATCCAGATCGAGACCGCCTCGGCGATCGCCAGCGCGGCCGAGCTGGCGAGGATCCCCGACGTCGACCTGCTCTTCGTCGGCCCGGCCGACATCAGCCAGGTGATGGGGGTCCCCGGCGACTTCGAGAACCCGAAGTGCCTCGACGCCATCGAGTCGATCGCCCGCGCGTGCGCCGAGGCCGGCAAGCCCTGGGGGATCGTGCCGAGGGGGCCCGAATACGCCGCGCGGATGCTCGGCTGGGGCTGCCGGATGTTCGTGCTGGGGTTCGACATCCACGTCGTCCACGCGGGCATCCGCGCGGCCAAGGCCCGCTACGGGTCGTTCTTCAGCCCGGCCGGCTGATTTTGACCGGGGGCGGTTCGCCGTGTAGGCTTCCGGGACGATCGCATCGAGTTTTCCGATCCCACCGGAGCGACCATGAGCGAGCCCAAGACCCTCTTCCTCACCGGAGCGACCGGACTGGTCGGCAGCCATGTCGTCGAGGAAGCCCTGGCCCGTGGCCACCGGGTCAAGGCCCTCGTCCGCTCCTCCAGCGACACGAGATGGCTCGACGAGCGGGGGGTCGAGAAGGTCGCCGGCGACCTCGAAGACGCCGAGGCCCTCCGCCGGGGGGTCGAGGGGGCCGACTGGGTCTTCAACTGCGCCGCGAAGGTCGGCGATTGGGGGAGCCTGGAGGAATTCCGCCGCCTCAACGTCGCCGCCCTGAAGCTCCTGCTCGACGCGGCGAGCGACGCCAAGGTCGCCCGGTTCGTCCACGTCTCGTCGCTGGGGGTCTACGAGGGGCGCGACCACTTCGGGACCGACGAGACCGTCCCGATAGCGGCCGAGGCGCTCGACGGCTACACCCGGTCGAAGGTCGAGGCCGAGGCCCTGGCCTTGAGTTACGTCCAGGGGCGGGGCTTGCCGCTGACGGTCGTCCGGCCGGGGTTCATCTATGGCGAACGGGACCGGACGGTCCTGCCGAAGCTCCTCCACTCGCTCCGCACCGGCCGGTTCGCCTACTTCGGCTCGGGCGACCAAGCGCTGAACTGCATCTACGCCAAAAACCTCGTCCACGCCCTGTTCCTGGCGGCCGAGTCGCCCGCCGCCGTCGGCGAGGTCTTCAACGTGACCGACGGCCCGAGGGTCAGCAAGAAGCAGTTCACCGGCAAGGTCGCCGAGCTGGCCGGGCTCAAGCCCCCCCGACGGCGAATCCCACTCTGGCTGGCCTGGACCCTGGCGATCCTCCTCGAACGTCGGGCGAAGCGGCTCGGCTCGACCACGCCCCCGCTGGTGAACAAGGCCCGTTACAAGTTCCTCGGCCTGAATCTCGATTTCTCGATCGAGAAGGCACGCCGGGTGCTGGGCTATGTCCCCCCGTACACGACCGAAGCCGGCCTGGAAGCGGCGGTCCGCGACCTCCTCCGTTCGCGCGAGCCGGCGGCGGATCTGGCAACGACCCGCTAGGAACCGGCGAGAGAGCCGTTCGATCTCGTGGTCAGTTCCTTGAGCTTGGCGAGTAGCGTCGATAGCATAAAGCCTCCGACACTGCAAGTTCTCGACGCAGGAGGCTCTTCCAATGGCACAGGTCTCGATCGGGGGGCTGGATGACGACGCCCTAGAACGCCTCCGAAAGCGGGCCGAGGAAAACCACCGATCTCTGGAGGGGGAGTTGAGGGAGATCATCCTCAACGCATCCCGGCAGGTCGATGTCGAGACGGCCAGGCTATTGATGGATGAGATGCGGGAACGCCTCGGCGGTCGCGAGCACAGCGATTCGACCCTCCTGATCCGCGAGGATCGCGATCGATGAGCCTCGCCTTGGCCGTTTCGGAAGATCTGATCATCGACGCCAGCGTCGGCGTGAAGTGGCTGATCCCGGAAATTCTCTCGGCCGAGGCGGATCGGCTGATGACGAAAGAGATTCGGAGACACGTCCCTACGCTCTTTTACACCGAAGTCTCGCAGACGATCTGGAAGAAGGACCAGGTTCGTCGAGAGATCGCGGCCGAGGACGCACGCGAGCTGTTCCGCCGCTTGCGAATGCTCCCCATCAAAGTCCATCCGGTCGACCCTCTCATCGACTCGTCCTTCGAGATCGCCCTTGAGACCGGGAGGTCGGTCTACGACAGCATTTATCTCGCGCTGGCAGCGAGAAACGGCTGGAAATGCGTGACCGCGGACGAAAAGTTGTATAACGGGCTGAAGGGGTCCCGATACGAGGCCTCCTTGATCTGGCTGGCCGACTTTCCTGCCCACTGAGGTGCAACCGAGATGGTCAACGTCGAAGGCAAGCGTGCCGCCGTCCTCGTCGAGAAGCTCTACGAGGACCTGGAACTCTGGTATCCCGTCCTCAGGCTCCGCGAGGCGGGGATGACGGTCTCGATCGTCGGGCCGAAGGCGGGCGAGTCTTATCCCTCCAAGCACGGCTATCCGGCCAAGGCGGACGTCGCGGCGGGTGACGTGAAGGCGGCCGACTTTGATGCCATCATCGTCCCCGGCGGGTACTCGCCCGACCACATGAGGCGGTGCTCGGCGATGGTCGAGCTGGTCACGCAGGGGATCCAGCTCGGCAAGGTCGTCGCGGCGATCTGCCACGGGCCCTGGATGTTCTGCTCGACCAAGGCGATCGACGGCCGGAAGATCACGGGCTTCTACTCGATCAGGGACGACGTCGAGAACGCCGGGGGCGTCTGGCAGGATGCCGCATGCGTCCGCGACGGGAACCTCGTCACGAGCCGGACGCCGGACGACCTACCGGCCTTCATGAAGGGGATCTTCGAAGCCCTCGGCTGATCGGCCCTTTAGCCGAGCTGGTCGAGGAAGCCTTGCATCTCGGCGGCGGCGTGCCAGTCGCCGCGCGTCTTGGCCTGGGCGATCCCGCGGCCGAGGATCTCCCGGGCCGGCTCGACCTCGCCTTCCTCCATGTAGGACTGGCCGAGCTGCTGGTGGGCGGCGACGGAGTCGTCGGGCTGGTCGGCGATCAGGGCCATCAGCCGCTCGCGGCCCTCGGCGGTGGCGCCGTCCCTCAGGCATTGCAGGGCGAGGCCGTAGCGGAGGAAGGCGTCGGCAGGGTCCTCGGCCAGGCTGGCCTCCAGCTTCAGGCGTTTCGGCGACTTCTCGGCCATCGGTCGTCCTCCCCCGGGCGGTCTTTTCCAGAGCACGGGTCGAGGCTAGCGGCGGGGAGATCGACATGTCAACCGCCGGCCCGGGACTTGAGCCTTCCCGCAGGCCAGGCCGGATCGACCTGCGCGGTTGTGCGGGCGTTTTTAGACCCGCTCCGGGTCGGGCTGGGCAAGGTTTGCGGGTCCTGCGGGAAAGGGCAAAACGCCCCCCTCGGCGCGATGAGAGGGCCGCAAGCCGGGCTCCAAGGAGGTCGATTCCAGGACACGTCGAGGGGTCGCTTCCGGGCGCTCCCTCCGACGGGCCAGGTCGGGCCAGGCGGCCCCCGGTGGACGGGGTTTGCGACGGGCCGGGACCGGGTGGAAGGAACGACACTGCCTGGGGGGCTCGCACGTGCCACTGCCCAAGTTCAAGCGGGACGGACTCTGCCTGCTCGCGGCCTGCCTCGGGGCGATCCTGTTCGGCCCGCTGCCCGGCGCCTCGGCCGACCTCGCCTCGCGGCGGACCCTGGTCTCCGAGGCCGTCCGCAAGGCCCAGCCGAGCGTGGTCAGCATCTCCAGCGAGAAGAAGGCGGCCTCCACCAGCCGCTGGCCCTTCTCCAGTGAGGAAACCCAGCGGCCCAGGGTCAGCGGCATGGGGACCGGCGTCATCATCGACGGCCGGGGCTTCATCGTCACCAACCACCACGTCGTCGACAAGGTCCAGGGGATCGAGGTCCACCTCGCCGACGGCACGAACCTCCCGGCCCGGGTGATCCAGTCCGACCGCGACATGGACCTGGCCATCCTCAAGGTCGACGCCGGCCACCCGCTCCCCCCGATCGCCATCGGGACCTCGGCCGACCTGATGCTCGGCGAGACGGTCATCACCATCGGCAATGCCTTCGGCTACGAGGGGACCATCTCGCAAGGGATCGTCAGCGCCCTGAAGCGCAACGTCACCCTCTCGGACGATCAGGTCTACCGGAACCTGATCCAGACCGACGCCTGCATCAACCCAGGCAACTCGGGCGGGCCGCTGATCAACGTCGAGGGCGACCTCGTCGGGATCAACGTGGCGACTCGCTCCGGGGCCCAGGGGATCGGATTCGCCCTGCCGATCGATGACGTGAAGCGGGTTGCCACCGACATGATGAGCACCCGCCGGCTCGCCCTGAAGTGGCACGGGCTGGTCTCCAACGAGTCGATCAACGGCGACGCCCGCCGGCTGATGCTCAGCGAGGTCCAGCCGAACAGCCCGGCCGAGGCCGCCGGGTTCCGCGCGGGGGATCAACTCGTCCGGGTCGGCGATCTGGCGGTGACGAACACGCTGGACGTGGAGCGGGCCCTGCTCGACGCCCAGCCGGGCCAGCCGACCCGCGTCCTCGTCCGCCGCGACGGCCGCGACCAGGAGCTGCCCCTGGACGTCCGGGCGGTCGGCCGGAACTCGGCCCCGACCTCCGCCACGCCCGACGCCACCGCGCAGGTCTGGCGGACCCTCGGCCTGAAGGTCACTCCGGTCGACCCGGCCTACGTCTCGGCCGCCTCGCCCGAGCTGCACGGCGGGCTCTACGTCGAGTCGGTCCTGGCCGACAGCCCCGGCGGTCGGGCCTCGATCCTCAAAGGGGACATCCTCGTGGGGATGATCGTCGGCAACCGCCACTGGGAGACGATCCGGCCCGACCACGTGGTCTATCTCCTCCGCCAGCCCGAGGTCGCCCATTCCCAGATCCTCCCCTTCTACATCGTCCGCAGCAACAGCATCCATCGGGGCTCGATGAGCCTGGTTGAGGTCGGCACCACCGCCTCCGCCGCCGTCACCCGCTGAGCTGCCACCCCCTGCCGCTCGCTCGGCCGATCGACTAAGCTGGCCCCATCGCGTCCGACACCAAGAGCCTCGACACCGACCGGGCCCCGACCGCCGATGAAGGTCATCGTCGCCCCCGACAAGTTCAAGGGGAGCCTCCCGGCGCCCGAGGCGGCCCGGGCCATCGCGCGGGGCGTCCTCAGGGCCGACCCCTCGGCCATCCTCGACCTCGTGCCGATGGCCGACGGCGGCGAGGGGACCGTCGAGGCCCTGGTCGAGGCGACCGGCGGGACCTATCGCGATTCGACCGTCCCCGGCCCGCTCGGTTTGCCCGTCGTCGCCCGCTACGGCCGGCTCGGCGACGGACGGACCGCCGTGGTCGAGATGGCCAGGGCCTCGGGCCTCGTCCTCGTCCCCCCCGGGTCGCGCGACGTGATGGCCGCCTCCACCTTCGGCACCGGCGAGTTGATCCTCCGGGCGATCGAGGGCGGGGCGGACCGGCTGGTCGTCGGGATCGGCGGGAGCGCGACCAACGACGGCGGGGCCGGGCTGGCCCAGGCCCTCGGCTTCCGCCTGCTGGACATCCGGGGGCTCGCCCTCCCGCCCGGCGGCGGGGCGCTCGGTCAGCTCGACCGGATCAGGCCGCCCGAGGTTGATCGACTCCGGGGCGTCTCCGTGCGGGTCGCCTGCGACGTGAGCAACCCGCTCTGCGGCCCGACCGGCGCCTCGGCCGTTTACGGGCCCCAGAAGGGGGCGAGCCCCGCTCAAGTCGCGATCCTCGACGCCCACCTCGCCCGGTTCGCCTCGATCGTCCGCCGGGACCTCGGGGTCGAGGTCGCCGAGGTCCCCGGGGCGGGCGCGGCGGGGGGGCTCGGGGCCGGCCTGATCGCCTTCGCGGGGGGCGTCCTCGGGCCGGGCGTCGGCCTGGTCATTGATGCCGTCGGCCTGGCCGATCGGATCCGGGGGGCCGACCTCTGCCTGACGGCCGAGGGGTCGCTCGACGGCTCCAGCGCCTTCGGCAAGACCGTCGTCGGGGTGGCCCGGCTCGCCCGATCGCGAGGAGTCCCGACCCTCGCCCTCGCCGGGTCGATCGGGCCGGGGGCCGAGGATGTCCTGGCCGAGGGGGTCGACGCCTACTTCTCCCTCTGCCCCGGCCCGATTGCTTTGGAACAGGCGGTCGAGCACGCCGCCGCACTTCTGGAGCGTGCCGCCGAGCAGGCGGTCCGGGCATTCCTGGCCGGGCGACGAGTCCTTGCGGGGGAGACCGATCATGGCGACTGACCGGCCCGGCGAGTTCGGCCTGATCGCCTGGATCCGCGAGCGTTCGGCATCCGGCGGGCGGGTCGGCCTGGGGATCGGCGACGACTGCGCGGGCTTGACCTTCACGCCGGGCCGGGAGGTCCTGGTCACGACCGACCTGTTGATGGACGGGCGGCATTTCGTCCTGGCCGAGGCGGGTGCGGAGGCGGTCGGGCACAAGGCGCTGGCGGTGAACCTCTCGGACATCGCGGCGATGGCGGGGGTCCCGGTCGCGGCGTTCGTGGCGGTCGCCCTGCCGAAGGGGGCGGCGGCGGGGGTGGCGAAGGGGCTCCACGCGGGGATGGCCCCGCTCCTCGACCGCTTCGGCGTGAGTTTGGCCGGCGGCGACACCAACGCCTGGGACGGCCCGCTGGTCGTCTGCGTCACCCTGGTCGGCGAGGCGACGGCGAGCGGGGCAGTCCGCCGCTCCGGCGCGAAGGTCGGCGACGCGGTCCTCATCACCGGCCCGCTCGGCGGGAGCCTGAGGGGCAGGCACCTCCGGCCGACCCCCCGGATCGCCGAGGCCCTGGCGCTCGTCGAGGCGGCCGATCTGCATGCCATGATCGACCTTTCCGACGGCCTGCTCGCCGACCTCGGCCACATCCTCGAAGAATCCGGCGGCCTGGGCGCGACCCTCGACGCGGCCTCGGTCCCGATCCACCCCGACGCCTTCGCCCTCGGCGGCGACCCGCTCGGCCGGGCCCTCGGCGACGGCGAGGATTTCGAGCTATGCTTCACCCTCGCCCCCGAAGACGCCGACCGACTCCTGGCCAGCCCGCCGGTCGGGGTCGCCCTCCACCGGCTAGGCGCGATCGACGCCGGGCCCGGCCTCCGGCTCCGCCACCCCGACGGCCGGGTCGAAAGCGTGTCGGCCCGAGGCTTCGACCACCTGGCCCCGGAGGCCTGACGCTTGGACGTGCAGCTCATCGGCCCCTCGACCCTGCATCTGACCCTCGAATCGGAGGCCGAGACCGACCGCCTCGGCCGGGCCCTGGCCGAGGTCGCCGGGCCCGGCGTGGTGATCGGCCTGGTCGGGACCCTCGGCGCGGGCAAGACCCGGCTCTCGCGGGCGATCGCCGAGGCGCTCGGGGTCGACCCCGGCGCCATCGCCAGCCCGACCTTCGTCCTGATCCACGAATACGACGGGCGCATCCCGATCTCGCACTTCGACGCCTACCGACTGGACGGGCCCGACGACTTCGACGCCCTCGGCGCCTCGGACCACTGGGCCGAAGGCGACCGGCTCTGCCTGGTCGAGTGGGCCGACCTCGTCGCAGACCGCCTGCCCGAAGAGACTTGGTGGGTCACGCTCGAACTCGAAGGGCCGACCGGGCGGCGGGCACGGGTCGAGGCGCCGAAGGCGGCGGAACTCGCCGGGCTCCTCGGACCTGCCTGAGCCGTCGGGATCGTCGCCGCAGGTCAGTAATCCCTTTTGGGGCGACCCCGGCGCGGACGGGGGGCGCGGGCCGGTCGTCGCGGCCTCGCCTTGGGTTCGTTGATGGCCCGAGGCCCGGCCTCAGCGGCGCTTGCCGATGGTGAAGGGCAGGTCGAAGCCGGCCCCGGGGCTAGCGAAGTCGGTCGGGAGGGGCTTCGGAGCGGGCCGTTCGGCCGCCTTCGCGGCGAAGGCGGCCTCCAGGTCGTCAAGCTCCTGGTCGCTCAACTCCGCCAGCGAAAACGAACCCAATGGGCCCTCGACGACGGAGGGGACGAACGACTCGGCCTCGCGCTCGACGGTGCGCAACTCCTTGAGGGCCCGGAGGAAGACACGCTGCGCGGCGGCCTCGTGGCGGCGGGCGAGGCTCGCCTCGGGCGAGGGGTCGAAGAGGGCCCGGCGCCCGGCCTCGGTGCGGAGGCGCGCGGCCTCGGCGGGGCCGACGCCCTGGGGCGGCGCGAAGTCGGCCTCGGCCCGGCGGGTCCGCTCGGCCTGCACCGCGTCCTCGTATTCGAGGCACATCTCCATCCGCACCGACATCGTCGCGGCGAGCCGGACCAGGGCCCTGCCGACCTCGCCGGAAGGGCAAAGCTCGGCGTGGAACGACGAGCAGCGGCGGGCGACCGCATCCATCAGCGAGCCGGGGCGGATCGCGGTCGGCGTGGCGGTGGTGTTCATCGGTGCGGTCCTCTCCGGAGGTTCGGTCGAAGGGATTTCGGAGTCTGCTCATATATTCAGGAAGTCCGAGGGTTTTCGAACAGCCTTTTTCCCGGAAACGCGAGGACGGGCGCCCTCCCCGGCTTGGATCGAGGGATCTCGGGTCGCCCAGTCGCTCGGAGAACCTGGCGTCTCGGCGGTTCCTCCTGGTTGCTTCGCAAGCGGGCTCGGCCCGATAATGGGCCCCACGGCCCGACAAAGCGTGCCGGGAACGGATCGAGGAGCGAGGCCGAGCGTTGTCGACGACCCTGGCGAGCGAGACGCGGAGGTTCGAGCCGCTGGACACCGCCGTCCGGCTGGTGACGCCCGAGCGGGTGGAGTTCCGCTACCCCCTGGCCGGGCCGTTCCGGCGGTCGCTCTCGTACCTGATCGACGTGGCCGTGATCGGGATCATCCTCACCGTGGGGCGGCTCGCCTCGCTCGTCTTCACGCTGGGGTCGCCCTCGGGCGTGGGGCTGTTCCTGGCCCTGGCCTTCGGCCTGATCTTCGGCTATGGGGCGTTCTGCGAGGGGTTCTTCAACGGCCGGACGGTGGGCAAGCGGGTGGTCGGGGTCCGGGTGGTCGGGACCGACGGGGTGCCGATCACCGGGTCGCAGGCGGCCTTGCGGAACCTGATCGGCGCGGTAGACGGCCCCTTGCCGTTCTGCTACCTGGCCGGCCTGGCGAGCATGGTGCTGACCTCGCGGTTCCAGAGGCTCGGCGACCTGGCGGCGGGGACGATGGTGGTCGTCGAGGAGCCGAGGATGGACTCAAGGGTCCCTCGGGTCGAGGCGTCGGCGATCGAGGCGCTCTTGCCGCTGCTGCCGTTGCGGGTCTCGGCGGGCCCGGAGATGGCCCGGGCGCTCTCCGATTACGTCAGGCACCGGCCCCGGTTCGGCCGCGACCGCCGCGAGGAGATCGCCCGCCACCTGGCCGGGCCGCTGCGGAGGCGGCACGACCTGCCCGACTCGGCCTCGTCCGACTCGGTCCTCTGCGCCTTCTATCACCGGCTCTTCCTGGGGGAATGACGCATGAGGGTGGCCGACCGGCTGGCCGGGCGCGAGCAGGACTGGCGCGAGTTGCAGGTCCGGCTCTCGCGGATCGAGGGGAAGCGGTCGCGGAAGATGCCGGCGGCGGACATCCTCCGGCTCGGCGAGCTTTATCGGTCGGCCTGCGCCGACCTGATGCTGGCCGAGGCGCACGACCTGCCGGGCGACACGGTGGCGTACCTCCACGCGCTGGTCGGCCAGGCGCACAACGCGGTCTACCGGGCCGGGGGGTTCCGCCTCGCCGACTGGTCGAGCGTGATCTTCGGCGAGGTCCCCCGGCGGCTCCGGGCCGACCCGTTGCTGAGGCTGGCGGCCTTGCTGTTCTGGGGCCTCTTCCTGGTCTCCGGCTTCGCGGCGGCGGCCCGCCCCGGCCTGGCGGCCGAGGCGCTGGGCGAGGCGCAGCTCGAGTCGATGGAGCGGATGTTCGACGTGCCTTTGACCGACGCCAAGGCCCGCGAGAAGCTCGGGCGTGACGACGCGGCGATGGCGGGGTTCTACATCTACAACAACGCGGGGATCGGCCTGCGATGCTACGCCTGGGGGATCGTCTTCGGCGTCGGGAGCCTGATGATGCTGATGTCCGAGGGGGTGCGGATCGGCCTGGCCTTCGGCCACATGGCGACGACCCCGCAGGCATCGAACTTCTTCACCTTCGTCACGGCGCACGGCCCCTTCGAGCTGACGGCGCTGGTCTTCTCCGGCGCGGCGGGCCTCCGGCTGGGCTCGGGCCTGATCTTCACCCGGGGGCAGTCGCGGCTGGCCTCGCTGAGGCGCGAGGCGGCGCGGTCCTTGCCGACGGCCGGGGTATCGGTCATCCTGTTCATCCTGGCGGCGTTCCTGGAAGGGTTCGTCTCGGCCTCGCCGCTGCCCTACTGGTGCAAGGCGACGATCGCGCTGGCCAGCGCCTCGGCCCTGCTGGTTTACCTGCTGGCCCTGGGCCGGGGGCGAGCGCCCGCCACGGCGGCGGCGGCCTGAGGTCCCTGCGACAAGCGAGGGGAGGGGTCGGTTGGCGATCGAGCGGACGTTGGTGCAGATCCGGGAACGCTCGCTCGTCGACTTGCTCGACCTGGCGCTGGTGGTGGCCCGGCGGAGGCCCGGAACCCTCGGCCTGGCGGCCCTGGCCGGGATCGCCCCGTTCGCCGCGATCAACGCCTGGCTGTTCGCGACGTTCCCGGACCTCGGCGCCTGGCCGCCGATGCTGCTCTGGATGGCCGAGGCCCCGTTCGCCACGGCCCCATTGACCGTCGCCCTGGGCAACCTGATGTTCGGCCAGCGGCCGACCCCCGGGCTGGTGGCGCGGTCGCTCCTCCGGGCGGCGATCGGCCTGGTGGTCGTCCAGGGGATCTTCCGCGTCGTCCTGGCCTTCTGGATCACGTCGCGTTTGTTCTTCGCCAACGAGATCGTGTTGCTGGAGCGTGGAAAGTGGCGTAAGCTCCTCGGCCGGGGCCGCGACCTGGCGAGCGGCCGGGGGGGCGAGCTGTTCATCCTGGGTGGGGTGCAGGTCGGGGTGACGCTGGCCTTCGCCGGGCTCGCCTGGACGGGGGTCTCGGTGCTGACGGAGACGCTCTTCGCGAAGACGGTCACCTGGGACGCGCCCGACGGCTCGGACCTGGCCGGCTGGCGGTTCCAGGCCCCGATCTGGCTGGCGACGGCCTTCTTCGCCGTCGCCCGGTTTTTGACCTACATCGACCAGCGGATTCGCCTGGAAGGCTGGGAGGTGGAACTCCGGCTCCGGGGCGTCGGCGAGGCCCTGAAGGAGGCCCGCCGATGGTGAAGCCCTGGCGAGCCCTGGCCCTGGCCCTGATCCTGGCCGCCCCGGCGACCGCCGGCGACGACGCCCCCGAGATCGCCCGGGCGCTCGGCCGGGCCCCCCTGCCCTGGTACGACCCGGCGAAGGACCGGGTGAAGCCGGTCCCCCTCCCGGCCCCGCCGAAGGAATGGAACTGGAATTGGGGCGCGGGCGGCGGGGGCCTCGCCTGGGTCCTGGGCAACGCGGTCGCCCTGCTCGGCTTCGGCCTGGGGCTGATGGCGTTGCTGCTCCTGCTCGCCTGGTTCTGGCGGATCTACGAGCCGACCGGCGCATCGACCGAGACCGAGGGTGGGCCCGGCGAGCCGGAGCGGGTCGAGGCCCTCCCCGCCGGGCTCCGCCGCGAGTTCGCCTCGTCCGACGCGTGGTCCGAGGCCCTCCGCAGGCGCGAGCGGGGCGACCTCTCCGGCGCGGTCGTCTGCCTCTTCGCCCACCAGTTGCTCAGCCTCTCGCGGCTCGGCCTCGTGCGGCTGGCCCCCGGCAAGACGGGTCGACAGTTGCTCCGCTCGGTGGGCCTGGCCGAGTTCCGGAGCCTGGCCGACCCGACCCTCCGCCTCTTCGAGGCAGTCTATTACGGCCATCGCGTCCCCTCGCCCGGCGAGTTCGAACGGGTCTGGGAGCAGGCCGAGGCCTTCGAGCGGCGGGCCGCCCGGGGGGTGGCCGTTTGAACCGAAAGCGCCTCCCACTCGCCGGCCTGCTCCTGCTCGCCACGATCGGCGTCGGCTGCCAGCCTGCGGAAGTCGAAACGATCTACGGGCGCACGCGAGGTTCGAGCGTCAACGGGACCGGGGCCTTCGCCGAGGCCCTCCGATCGGAGGGGCACGAGGTCCGCGCGGCGGTGGCGGCGACCGACTCCCTGGCCGAGTGGGCCGACGTGATCGTCCGGTTCCCGCCCCACCCCGGCCCGCCCGACAAGGACGAGGGCCGCTGGCTCTCGGAATGGCTCACGACGAGGCCCGGCCGGAAGGCCGTTTACGTCGCCCGCGACTCCGACGCCGAGGCCGAATTCTGGGACGCCATGCTCGCCGCCGAGCCGAAGGACGCGAAGCCCGAGCGGCCCGAGCGGATCCGCCGCAGGGCCGACCTGGCCAGGGGCTGGCGATCGAAGCTCCCCCCCAGGCCGAAGGAGACGGCCGACCCTGCGGAGTGGTTCGGCTTCGACCCCAAGCCGGGCCCGCCCTCGACCTGCAAGGCCCTCTCGGGCGAGTGGGCCGAGGGGGTCGACGCCAAGGCCGCGGCGGTCGCCAGGCACGAAACCCTCCGGCTGGAGATGGGCGAGACGGTCCTCCTCGAAGGGGACGGCGCGCCGCTGGTCGCCTCGTGGACGATGGAGAACGACAACGAGGTCCTGGCCCTGGCCAACGCCTCGTTCCTGCTCAACGCGGCCTTGCTGAACCGGGCGAGGCGTCCGCTGGCGATGCGGGTGGTCGACTGGATCGGCCCGGCCGAGGGCTCGAAGCACGTCGCCTTCGTCGAGGGGGCCTCCCCGATGGCCGAGGACGCCGGCGAGGGGCGGTCGGCCTTCTGGTTCCTCAAGGCCCCGCCGTTCGACTGGATCTTCCTGCACCTGCTGGGATTCCTCCTGCTGCTGGCCCTGGCCTACGCGGTCCGGCTCGGCCGACCCGCGCCCGAACCCCCCGGCGGCGTCGGCCGGCCCTCGGCCCACCCTGAAGCCCTCGGCGCGCTCCTGGCCAGGGCCGGGCAGGCCGAGGCGGCGCAGGGCCTCCTCGAAGCGTATCGCCGCTGGCGACGACCCTCCCACCTCGCCCAGGGCCGGAAAGGCCCGGGACCCACCCACCCCCTTCGATGAGCGAGCCGGCCATGCCCGAGAGCGACGAGATCGAATTCCTCGACAACGAACCGCCGGCCGAGCCCGTCCTCGAAGTCGTCCCCCACCCCGACGAAGGCGGCTGGGTCGAGCCGATCGCTTCGTATGAGGAAGGCCCCGTCGCCGCCTGGGCGGCGCGGGTCCTGGCGCAGGTGAACAAGGTCTACGTCGGCCAGGACGACCTGACCCGGGGCGTCCTGGCGGCCCTGCTGGCCGACGGCCACGTCCTCATCGAGAGCGTCCCCGGCCTGGGCAAGACGCTCCTGGTCCGCGCCCTCGGGCGGGTCCTCGGCTGCGACTTCAGCCGGATCCAGTTCACGCCCGACCTGATGCCTTCCGACGTCACCGGCTCGCCGGTCTACGACGAGCGGATCCACGACTTCCGCTTCCGGCCCGGCCCGGTCTTTACCCAGTTGCTCCTGGCCGACGAGATCAACCGGGCCCCGGCCAAGACCCATTCGGCCCTCCTGGAGATCATGCAGGAGTATCGGGTCACCGTCGACGGGACCTCGCACCCCATCACCCGGCCGTTCCTCGTCCTGGCCACGCAGAACCCGATCGAGTCGGAAGGGACGTACAACCTGCCCGAGGCCCAGCTCGACCGCTTCCTCTTCAAGCTCGTCGCCGGCTACCCCGACGCGACCGAGGAGGCGAACATCCTCCGCCTGCACACCCAGGGGTCGAGCCCCGAGAAGCTCCTGGCCGAAGACCTGGCGACCGTGACCAGCCCCGAGGAGGTCATCGAGGTCCAGCGGCTTTGCGCCTCGGTGATGGTCGACGACCGGATGCTCCAGTACATCGCCGCACTGGTGCGGAAGACCCGCGAGTGGCCGACGTTCTCGCTCGGCGCCTCGCCCCGCGCGGGGGTCGCGATCCTCCGGGGGGCCCGGGCGATCGCGGCGCTGGAGGGTCGGGACTACGCCGTGCCGGACGACGTGCAGGAGGTCGCCCCCTGGGCGCTCCGCCACCGGGTGATGCTCACGCCCGAGGCCGAGGTCGAGGGCCAGGGGCCCGACGAGCTTTTGGCCGAGCTGATCCGCTCCGTCGAAGTCCCCCGCTCATGATCTGGCCGGGCCGCCCCCTCGCCGCCGCCGCGATCATCCCCGCCCTGATGGCCCTGGGGCTGTTCGCCTTCGACGGCCTCCGGCCGGCGATCGTGGCGGTCGACCTGGCGATTGGGGCCGTCGCCCTCGTCGACCTCCTCAGCCTGATCGGGGCGAAGAAGTTCCGCGTGACGCGCCAGGTCGGCCCGGTCTGCTCGCTCGGCGAGCCGTTCGCCGTCGAGCTGACGCTGGAGAACCTCAGCCGGTCCGGCCGGCGGCTCCGGCTCCGCGACGACGTGCCGGACTCGATGACGGCCGAGCCCGCCGACTTCGTCGCCCGGATTCCGCACCGGGGGCGGGCCTACCTCAACTACAAGGTCACGCCCGGCCGACGGGGGAGCTACACCTTCGGGCGGGTCGACGCCCTCGTCTCCAGCCGCCTGGGGCTCTGGCAACGCTCGGTCCACTGGCCGGGCGTCACGCGGGTCAAGGTCTACCCGGACATCCGCCAGATCGGCCGATACACCCTGCTCGCCCGCAAGGACAAGCTCAGCGCCATCGGCGTCCGCCGGTCGCGGAGGCTGGGCACCGACAACGAGTTCGAGCGGCTCCGCGACTACGCCATCGGCGACGAGCCCCGCCACCTCGACTGGAAGGCGACCGCCCGCCGCCGGAAGCTGACCGTCCGGGCCCACCAGGCCAACCAGAGCCAGCGGATCATCTTCCTCATCGACTGCGGCCGGATGATGGCCGGCGACACCGGCGGCGGCCTCTCGCCCCTGGACCACGCCTTCAACGCCATGCTGATGCTCGCCCACGTCGCGCTCCTGCGGGGCGATCAGGTCGGCCTGCTCGCCTATTCCGACCGGATTCGGGCCTACGTCCCCCCCGGAGGCGGGCCGAGGCGGATCAACCGGCTGGTCCACGCCGTCCACGACGTCTTCCCCGAACTCGTCGAGCCCCGGCACGACCGGGCCTTCGTCGAGCTGGAGCGGCGGTGCCGGAAGCGGTCGCTGGTCGTCCTGATGACCAACGTCTTCGACGACGTGAACGCCCGGCAGGTCGGCGACCACCTCGGCAACGTGGTCGGCCGCCACCTCCCGCTCGGCGTCTTCCTCCGCGATCAGGACCTCTTCACACTGGCCGACGACGCGCCCGAGTTCGGCCCCGACCTCTACTCCGGCGCCGTCGCCGCCTCGATGCTCACCTGGCGCGAGACCGTCCTGGCCGGCCTGAGGCGTAGGGGGGCGCTCACGCTCGACGTCTTCCCCAGCGACCTGACCGCCCCGCTGATTAACCAGTACCTCCAGATCAAGGCCAGGCACCTGCTCTGACCCCCTTCGACCGGGGAGGCGAAGCGAAGCGATGGCGAACCCGCCCGACCCGGTCGACCCGAGGTCGACCCGACTGGCCCACCTCCGCGACGAGACCAACGCTCGTTCGCTCGGCCAGCTCTGCTACGTGGTCGCCGCGATCAGCCTGGTCGGCACGGCCGAGTTCCTCGCCTTCGCCGCCGGGCTGATCGCATGCCCGCCCGAGTGGCAAAAGATCGCCGCGACGGCGACGATCCGCGTCGCGTTCGGGGCGATGGCGGCCGTGATGGCGATCAACGCGGCGGCGCAGACGGCGGTCGGCTTCGGCCTGGTCCGGCTCCAGTCCTGGGCCCGCTGGACCGTGATCGCGCTGACCTTGCTGAGCCTGACCTCGACCTTCGGCCTGGCCCTGGCCGTCCTGTTCGTCCGGCCGGCCTGGGGGCTCCTGGCGCTGGTAATCGGCCTCGGGGTCCATGCCCTGATCCTCTGGCCCTTGCTGACCCCGGGCGCGGGCGTGGTCTTCTCGGGGGCCTATCGCGAGGTGGTCCGCGCGACGCCGGAAATCCGCTGCCGGATGCACTGGCTGCTCAAGCTCGGCCTCGGCCTGATGGGGTTGGCGGTCGTCGGCTTCGTCGCGTTCCTGGCCGCGATCTACTTCCGATGGGTCGACTGGTGAGGCGGCGGGCCTCGCCGGCGGCTTGACTTCGCCGGTCGGCTCGACGACCCTTGGGCTTCGCGGCGACTTCGACCCGACACCCGCCGGACCTCCGCCAATGATTCGCCTGGGCCTCGTCGACTTCGATACCAGCCACGCCGTCGAATTCACCAAGCGGCTCAACCACGTCGGGATCGCCGAGGACCAGTGGGTCGAGGGGGCCCGGGTGGTCGCCGGGGTCCCGGGTCGGTCGGAGATCGCCCCCCAGGTGATCCCCAAGAACCTGGAGACCCTCAAGGGGTACGGCGTCGCGATCGTCAACGACCCGGCCGAGTTGTTCGACAAGATCGACGCCGTGCTGATCGAGGCGGTTGATGGCAGCGTCCACCTCGCGCGGGCGATGCCGTTCCTGGAGCGTGGCATCCCGACCTACGTCGACAAGCCGTTCGCCTGCTCGCTCGCCGACGCGAAGGCGATGATGGGCCTGGCGATGGCCAAGCACGTCCCCTTGATGTCCAGCTCCAGCCTCCGCTACGCGCCCGAGGTCGTCGCGGCCTCGGGTGGGAAGGGCCCGCTCGGGGCGATCCTGGGCGCCTCGACCTTTGGCCCTTGCCTGCTCCATCCCCGCAATCCGGGGATGTTCCACTACGGCATCCACGCCGTCGAGATCCTCTTCGCCCTGATGGGCCAGGGGTGCCGGAAGGTCACCTGCGCGAGCGAGCCGGGGGCCGAGGTCGCCACCGGGACCTGGGCCGACGGCCGGGTCGCCTCGGTCCGGGGGCTCCGCGACGGCCCTCACGATTACGGGTTCACCGTCTTCGGCGCGAAGGGGATCAAGACCGAATCGGTCGGGACCAAGTACATCTACCGGGAGCTGCTCAAGAAGATCGTCGGGATGTTCGAGACCCGGCAGGTGCCGATCGACCCTCGCGAGACGCTGGAGATCGTCGCCTTCATCGAGTCCGCCCGCCGGAGCGCCGAGGCGGGCGGCTCGCCGGTCGAGGTCAAGGTCTGAACCGACGAGGCCCCGAGCCGACCACGCGGGCGAGGTCGGCGTCGGGGTCGAGCCCGGTCGAGCCAGCCCCCTGCTCGATCCAGCGGCGGAGGGTGCGGACCTCGGCCTCGGGCAAGGGGTCGCCGTTCTTGGGCATCCGCCCGGTCGGCTCGGAGAGCACGATCAGGTCGAGGAAGAGGCTGTCGCCCGGCCGGCCCGGCTCGATCAGCCGTCCGGCTTCGGAATCGGCGCGGAGCCTGGCGAAGGTGTCGACCCGGTAGCCGGCGAACGCCTTCAACTTGCCGTGGCAGGCCAGGCAGCGGCGGACCAGGATCGGGGCGACCTCGCCCGCGAACGAGACCGGCCGATCGTCGTCGGCGAGGCCGGGGGCAGCGAGCCCGGCGGCCAGCGCCAGCGCCGCCGGGAACCGTCCGTCGATCCGCATCGTCGTCGCCTCCGGCTCGAACCGCCCGAACCGGACGGGGTCGGGCGAGCCGGATCTTACGGCGAATCCGTTCGCTCGCGAAGGCCAGGGATGGGGAGGCCCGGCGTCGGGCGACGAACCGAGGATCTTTCGCAAAGCAGGGGCCCTGACGCCTCAGTTCATCAGGGCCGGTTCCTCGATGAGGAGCCCGTACTTCTTCATCTTCTTGTAGAGCGTCGTCCGGTTGATGTCGAGGACTCGGGCGGTCTCCTGGCGGTTCCAGTTGAGGGCCCGCAAGGCCTGGACGATGATCTGCTTCTCGGGCTCCTCCAGCGCCTCCTTCAAGGGCCTGATGTCGACCCCGACGTGGAGGTGCGGCCTCGGCGAGTAGGCGAGCGGCCGGGTCGACCGGCCGGGGGCGAGGCCGACGGCGAGGTTCGCCGAGGTGACCCGGGAGCCCTGGCTCAGGGCCACGCCGCGCTGGATCGCGCTCTCCAGCTCGCGGACGTTGCCCGGCCATTCGTGGCCGGAGAGCAGCTCGAGGGCGTCGGGGGTCAACCCGACCACGGGCTTGGCGAACTCGGCGGCGAATCGGCCGAGGAAGTGCTCGGCGAGCCGAAGGATGTCCTGGCCCCGCTGGCGGAGCGGCGGGAGCTTCAGGCAGATGTCGTTGATCCGCTCGTAGAGCTCGCGGCGGAACTTCCCCTGCTCGACCAGGGCCGGGAGGTTCTCGCGGGTCGAGAAGAGGAACCGGACGTCGATCGGCACGACCTCGCGGGAACCCTGCGGCGTGAATTCGTGATCGTTGAGGACCCGGAGCAGCCGCGCCTGAAGCGCGAGCGGGAGGGCCGAGACCTCGTCGATGTGGATCGTCCCTCGGTGGGCCCTGGCCAGCCGGCCGACCCGCTCGGACCCCTCGGCGTCGTCGAACTTCTGGCCGAAAAGCTCGCGTTCGAGGCCGAGTTCGTCGATCCCCAGGCAGGAGACCTCCAGGAAGGGGTGCTCGCGACGGCCGCTCTGCTGGTGGATGGCCCGGGCGATGAGGGTCTTGCCGGTCCCCTGCTCGCCGAGGATCATCACCGAGGCCCGGGCCGAGGCGACGGTCGATGCCAGCTCGACCGCCTGCCGGAACGTCGGATCCTCGCCGAGGATCAGGTGCAAGGGGCCCGAGGGGCCGGGCCGGGCCGGGCCGGCCGGTGACGTCGATTGGAATTCGGGCGAGGCCGGCGACGGCCGGGACGCTTGGCCGTTGGCCGGGGCCAGGCCGTTGACGGCGTGGCCGTAGGCCGGGGCGTGACCATGGCCGTTGGCCTTCGCGTGGCCGGCCTGGCCATCGGTCGCCGCGAAGGTCCGCTCGCAGGCCTGGGTGACGGCGGCCCTCAGCTCGGTCGCCGGCATCGGGAACCGGAGGACCGTCGTGGCGCCCATCCGGATCGCGTCGCGGGCCCGCTCCGGGTTCGGGCCCGGGAACAGCAAGATCACCGGGATCTTGGGGTACTTCCGCCTCGCGTAGGAGAGCAACTCCAACGCCTCGGGGTCGAACGGGTCGACCCCGGCGACGACCAGGTCGATCCCGCCGCGCTCCAGCCGGCGGACGGCCGCCCGGTCGTTGGACGCCTCGTCGATCTGGTGGCCCAGCGACTGGAGCATCGAGCCGAGCAAGGCGAGGATCGAAGACTCGGGGTGGATGATCAAGACTCGAGCTTGGCTCATGGGACCATTCTCTCGCGAGGGGCGCCCGCCGGAGCGAACTGGGGCCGGTGCGTCGTCCTTGAGGGAATGAAAGCGATCACCAATCGTCCAGGCTCTCCGCCCGCGACGGACCCCGAAACGCCGGGTCGGAGACCCGTCGCCCTCGCAGAATGACTCTGTCGGGGTGGGATGTTCGCGGGAAGAGGAGTGGTGTCGATTTTCCTATACATCACTTCGACCATATCGTCAAAAAACAACGCATGATTGGCAGCATGCACTCGACCGAGAGGCCTCCCGGCCCGCATGGCCGTCCCTTCAGGCGCGGGGGTGGGCTTCATTGTAGGCATCGATCAAGCGCTCACGAGTGACGTGGGTGTAGATCTGGGTGGTGGTCAGGCTGCGGTGGCCGAGGAGATCCTGGACGCTGCGGAGGTCGGCCCCGCGATCGAGCAGGTGGGTGGCGAAGCTGTGGCGGAGGGTGTGGGGGCTGGAGGCCGGGTCGAGGCCCCGGGCGGTCAGGTATTCCTCGAGGATCCGGCCGACGCTCCGGGTCGTCAGCCGGGAGCCCCGCTGGTTGAGGAAGAGGGCGGGATCGCCCGGCCTGGCCGGCTTCCGCAAGGCCTTGCAGCGGCCGATCCAGCCCATCGCCATCGGGCCGACGGGGCACAACCTCTCGCGTTTCCCCTTGCCGCGGACCCGGATCAGGGTCGATTCCTCGTCGAGGTCGTCGAGGTCCAGCCCGACCAGTTCGCCGACCCGGACGCCGCCCCCGTAGAGGGTCTCGAACATCGCGCGGTCGCGGACGCCCGCCGCCTCGTCGGTGGGGATCGAGTCGAGCAGGCCGATGACCTCGTCGACCCGGAGCAGCTTGGGGAGCCGTTTGGGCTGCTTGGGGTTGCGGAGGCCGCCGACCGGGTCGCCGACGACCAAGCCCTGCCGCCTCTGATACCGGTAGAAGGACCGGAGGCTGGCCAGGCGCCGGGCGATCGTGCTGGGGGCGTACGAGCGTCCGCTTAGCCAGGCCGAGAAACCCCGGAGCCGCCGGGCGTCGGCGGTCGTCGGGTCCGCCCCCTCGCCCTGGGCCTCGACCAGGTAGGACTCGAACTGGATGAGGTCGTCCTCGTAGCAACGGACCGTGTGCGGCGAGGCATTGCGGCCCGCTTGCAGGTGGTCCAGGAAGCTTCGGATCGAGGCATGCAAGGGACGACTCCTCGGGAACAACGGACTCGGCCGGGCGTCGCTCGAGGCGATTCCTCGCGGGCTAGACGGCCCCATCGTGATCCGACCGGAAGCACCTTCACCGCCGAGGGATTCGAGCCGCATACTCATCGATCGACATGCCACCGGACTCCGGCCAGTCGCAAACCATCGAGACCGCTCGATTCGCGCGGGCCGAGTTCGCGCGTCGGCCAGGGCCTTCAAACCTCGACATTGGATCCAGCCACGAACGAGGACTGACCCAGCGGGCAGGCAGGATGCGGAGAGCTACCGGCAAGAGACTCACCGCAGGAGGTTCCGCCGGTCGTACGGACATCCCGAAGCCCGAAGGGCCAGGTGGGCGGCGATCTCCGAACAGAGGAACTACGCCGTGGTTTGCAGGAGGGGACACCCCCGATTGAGAAAATCCATTATTGCGAGCAAGCATGACCGACATCGTTCATGGTCCCTGATCAGCCCACGAGGGAGACCCGGCCGAGGGGCCGGAGGTTTCCAGGAATCGAGCGATTTGGGCAGCTTTGGTCGGTTTGTGGGGTGGTTGGTGGCGTCATTCGCCGAGAAGATCGGCGAAGGATGCTGCAAGGCCGGGATGGAGTGCAAGGCGGGGAGTTCGGCGGGAGGAGGCGGGAAAATTCCCCGACCTCGAGAGGCATCAAGGACCTGGGTGTGGGCACGCCTCTACGCATGCAAGGTGACAATCGGAGAGGGTCCTAGCGAACAAATTTATCGCCCGAGGGGAGGAAATGCCAGTGAAATCCACCAGTCTTCCCGAAAATTGGGGGGATTGTCCGATTGACAAATTAAGAATCGATGACCTCGAAAAAAGCTCAATGGCCGAAAAATGAATGTGTCTTCGACCTGACGACGCATGGGCCGGGATGGGCTGATCTCGGAAGGTTGACGGGTTGGGGCCACCGCCGCTGCACCTCGAAGGAGGAGCCAAGATGTCCGATCGGATCGTCCAGGAAACTTTGACGCATCGCCTGATCCTCCCGAAGGAAGCGAACCATCACGGGACGCTCTATGCCGGCGCGATGCTGACGCTGGCGCTGGAAGCCGGGTATGCGACGGCCTATCGGTCGATCGGCGGGGCGGCGAACCTGGTCTTGAAGCGGGTCCTCGACCTCCGCTGCCTGGAGCCGGTGCCGATCGGCCACGTGGTCGAGGTCCGGGGCCTGGAAGTCTACCGGGCCCGGGCCCAGGTCGTGGTTGGATTGATCGGGACGCCCCTGGTCGGGCATTCGAAGCCCTGGATGGACGGCCTGATGCAGTTCGTCCAGGTCGACGAGGCCGGCTCGCCCGAACCGATCCCGGCCGTCCCCGGCGGCGTCGCGCCGGTGGAGCCCCTGGGGCCCTGGGCGGCCCTGGGCGAGCGGGCCCGCAAGCTGCTCGCGATCCGTGGATGACTCGCTCCCGAGAATCCGACGATTGGCCCCCGAAAACGTGTATCCGCCTGGCCTTTTGATGCAGTATGAAGTCGGGCGGTTCGGGGGAAGCTCGGGGGAATCGGGCGATGACAGCCGGGCAATGGTCGGCCGTACGCCGTCACGTCGAGCGTCTCTTCCAGGGCCAAGGCGTCTTCGGGCTATCCGAGGGTGAGCTGCTCCGCCGCTTCGCCTCGACGCGCGACGAGGTAGCCTTCGGGGTCCTGCTCGCCCGCCACGGCCGATGGTCCTCGGCGTCTGCCGGGCGATCCTGGACCACCCGGGCGAAATCGACGACGCCTTCCAGGCCACCTTCCTGGTCCTGCTCCGCAAGGCCGCCGGCCTCCCGACCGGGATTCCGATCTACGTCGATCCGCAGGGACTTCAGGATGCCGACCAGACGATGAAGTCGACGAGCACGATCGACCTGGAAGGGATCCCGTTGCGGACGACCCTGGCCCTGCTCCTCCGCCAGTTGCACCTGGGCTACAAGGTCGAGGGCGGCGTCCTGCTCATCACCGACCTGGACTACCTCAACCCCTGACCGGGACGGCCCCGGTCGGCTCGAACTCCTCCGACCCGTGTTCGCGATGGCTGGAGAAGCGGATCTCGCCCGCCTCGAAGACGATCAGCTCGCCGAGGCGGAACGAGTGCCAGCCGGTCGGGCTGAGCGGGCAGGTCGCGGCGACGAAGCCGTGATTGCCCGGCGAGGCGTCGAGGTCGACGCCGATCGTCTCGTCGCCGAAGTGGCGAGGCCCCCCCTGGCGGAGCCGGACCTTGCGGAAGTTCAGGCCCTTCCAGCCGTTGACGTCGTGGTAGACGAAGAGGCGGCGGCCGTCGGAGAAGAGGACGTTGAGCTTGCCGAAGCGGTTGGCGGCGGCAATCGTCTCGTGCAGCCATTGCCAGTCGTCGGGCTCGTCGAGCGGCCCGCCCCGGCCGCCCACCTCGGCCAGGAGGTGGCAGAAGAACCGCTCGGAGTCGGTGTCGCCCAGGGGGTGGAAATTCCCCAGGGGGAGGTCCCAGGCGGCGCCAAGGAGGGTCCCGTTGTGGGCAAAGGCGTAGTCGCGACCGTCCATCTCGCGGTGGAAGGGGTGGGTGTCGGCGTGGGTCGGCTCGCCGCCGATCGTCTTGTGGCGGACGTGGGCGAGGTAGATCCGGCTCAGGAGGGTCGGATATTCCTGGAGGAAGCCGGCGTACCGGCTCGAAGCCCATTTCAAGGGCTCCTTGACGATGGCGAGCGAGCGGTCGGGATACCAGGCGAGCCCCCAGCCGTCGGGGTTCTCCTCGCCCCTGGCGGCGAACTCGCGGAGCGAGAAGTCGGCCGAGACCGGGGCTTCGAACGACATCGCCATCAATTCGCACATCGGCCGGGCCCTTCGGGCGTCGAGGATCGGTCGCGAGTCGACCATCCTAACCGGAAGAGCCGGACGATTCGAGGTGATCCTCCCGGCTCCTCAGGCCCCGGGCGACTTAATGGTGGCCGTGGTCGGCGTGCAGGTCGGATTCGAGCTGGTCGAAGTCGCCCTCGAGCGTGGCCCGGTCGGCGGCGATCTTCGCCGAGTCGGCCGTCAGCTTGGCCTGGGCGGCGACGACGTCCGGGTCGTTGGTGATGGCCGACCGGATCGCGGTGTCGTCGGCCTTGAGCGTGGCCTGGGCGGTGGTGGAGTCCGCCCGAAGCTGGGCGAAGGCGGCCTCGCGAGCGGCCTTGGAGGTCGCCGAGCCGATGGCCTTGAGGTCGGCCTGGATGGTCGCCTTCGCGGCGGTGGCGTCGGCCTGGAACGTCGCCCGGGCCGCCTGGACGGACGTGCTGGCGGAGATCGCGGACCGGATCGCCGCCTCGTCGGACTTCAAGGTTGGCGCGAGGGCCTTGGCGTCCGCGTGGAGCTGGGCCGTGTCGGCCTTGATCCTGGCGAGGTCGGCCATGACGGCCGGGTCGTGGGGCAGGTGCGAGGTCGAGCCCGAGAGCAGGGCCCGAGTTTCCATCCGGTCCACGGACAGGTTGGCGCGGCGAGTCGTCCTCATCGGAATGTCCCTCTTCGAGTTGGTCCGCGGTGTCGATCAGGGGTAGGCCCGCCCGGTCGTCGAAGGGCGAGCGGGCCAATCCGAGCTTAGGTCGCGGCCTCCGGGGAGGCAAGGCCACTCGACGGGGCGCCCGCCTCGAACCACGCGGCGAGCCTCCGCAAACCTTCTTCGATGGAGACTTTGGGATGGTAGCCGAGGTCGCGACGGGCGGCGTCGATGCGGAACCAGTGGGCCGTCGAGAGCTGGCGGGCGAGGAACCGGGTCATCCTCGGCTCGCCCGGGAGGCGGAGGGCGGCGTGGACCAGTTCCATCATCCCCCCCGCCGCGAAGGCCAGGCCCGGCGGGATCGACCGCGTGACCGGGGGCAAGCCCGCCGCGCCGAGGATGCCGTTGATGAGGTCCCAGAGCGGCCGGGGGTCGCCTTGCGAGAGGAAATAGGCCCGGCCGGAAGGGGCCGAGCCGGGCCCGAGCCGGTCGGCGGCGAGCAGGTGGGCCTCGGCCGCGTTGTCGACGTAGATCGAGTCGACGAGGTTGGCCCTCCGGCCGATCCGGCGGAGCTGCCCGACCCTGGCCCTGGCGACGATCCGGGGGATCAGGTGGTTGTCGCCCGGACCCCAGATCAGGTGCGGGCGGAGGGCGACCGTTGCGAGGCCGGGGCCGTTGCTCGCCAGGACGATCCGCTCGGCCTCGGCCTTGGTCTCGGGGTAGGCCGCGTCGTAGTGGTTGGGATAGGGCAACGACTCGTCCCCCCCTTCGACGTCGCCGCCGCCGTGGACCACGCTCGGCGAGCTGGTGAAGACGAGCTTGCCGACCTTGTGGAGCCGGCAGGCGTCGACGACCCGGCGGGTCGCCTCGACGTTGGCCCGGACGAACTCCGCGCGAGGGCCCCAGAGCCCGGCCCTGGCCGCGACGTGGAAGACGACGTCGACCCCCTCGACCGCCCGGCCCGCCACCCCAGGGTCGGCGAGGTCGCCCCGGGACGTCTCGACCCCGAGGTCGCGAAGCTCGGGATAGTCGCCCCGGGCGAGCGAGCGGACCGAGTCGCCCCGGGCCAGGAGTTGGCGGGCGATCGCCCCGCCGAGGAACCCGCCGCCGCCCGTCACCAGCGCTTTCATCGGAGTGCCTTCGTGGCCCAGGCCGCCAGCTTCTCGCGGAAGATCTTGGCGTTGTGGCGGATGTCGACCGGGAACGCGGGGTGCGGCAGGAACGTCTTGACCTCGCGGGTGATCGGGTTCGCCCGGCCGAGTTCGCGAAGCTCCGCCTCGACCCGCGACCAGTCGGCGGCGCCAAGCTTCGCCTTCGGCTCGACGCAGAGGACCGGTCGGGCCATCCCCGCAGGCCCGACGCCCACCAACGCCGTCCGCGCGACCTTCGGGTGGACGTTGAACACCCCCTCGCAGGGGATCGTGAAGAGGGTCCCGGCCGGGGTCTGCACCCGGTGGGCCTTCCGGCCGAGGAACCAGAGCCGGCCTTGCTCGTCGCGACGGCCGAGGTCGCCCATCCGGTGCCAGAATCCGCCGGTCGCCGGGTCGTCGATCTTGGCGAGCGCGGTCGCCTCGGGCCTGGCGAAGTACGACCGGGTGACGACCGGGCCTCGGACGACGATCTCGCCGGGCTCGCCCTCGGGGACGAGCAGGTCATCCGACCATCGACGGATCGGCTCGTCCCGGATCGCGATCAGCTCGACCCGCATCCCCTCGACCGGACGGCCGACGCAGACGCCCTGACCCCGGTCGGTCGCGTGCCGGGTCTCGCCAAGGATCTCGTCGGAGCCGATCGAGGCGACGGGCAGGGATTCGGTCGCGCCGTAGGGCGTGTAGATCTGGACGCCGGGGGCGAGCAGCTTCGCGAAGGTCTCCAGCACGCGGGCCGGGACCGGTGCCCCGGCCGAGATCACCCGCCGGAGCGAGGGGAGCGTGATCCCCCGGGCCGCCCCGTACTCGCCGACCCGACGGATCAGGGCGGGCGAGCCGAACAGGTTGGTGACGCCGAAGTCCTCGACGGCCTCGATGATCTTCGTCGGGTCGACCTTTCCCGGCCGGGTGGCGTCCATCTCGGGGACGACGCAGGTCATCCCCAGGATCGGCCCGAAGAGGGCGAAGAGGGGGAAGGTGCAGAGGTCGACCTCGCCGGGCCGGATGTCATAGGTTCGGCGGAGCGACTCGACCTGCGCCCGGAAGATGGCATGCGTGTAGACGGCCCCCTTCGGGACGCCGGTGCTGCCGGAGGTGAAGAGGATGGCGGCGGTCGCGTCGGGGTCGACCGGCTCCGGGAAGTGGAACCGGCTTTCGTCGATGAGGTCCCACTCGAAGCAGTCGAGCCAGCCGGCGGGCCAGCGTCGGTTGATCGTGGTCGAGACCCGAATCGACGTCTTCGCCCAGCCGAGTATCTTGCGGGCCACCTGGGCGGCGGGGATGCCGACGAAGGCACCCGGCTCGGCCTCGGCCAGGCAAGGGCCGAGATTCTTGATCCCCAGGCCGGGGTCGACCAGGACCGGCACGGCCCCGGCCTTGAACAAAGCGAAGGTGAGGGCGAAGAAGCTCAGGCCCGGCTTGACCATGAGGACCGTCCGGGTCCCGGAGTTAATCCCCTTCGCACGGAGGCCGGCCGCCACTTCTTCGCTGATCCGATCGAGTTGGCGGAAGGTCCAGTGGGAATGCCGGGTCCGCCCCGCCGCATCCCGTCCGCCAGGCGCCAGGACCGCCAGCGCGTCGGGCCGCAGGCGGGCCATCTCGGAGAGGCCCGAGGCGATGTTGGCCGTCGCCTCGCCGATCATCCGTCCTCCTCGAGGATCGGATGCGCCGCCAGGAACGACCGGATCGCCGGGATGATGACCTCGCCCGCGTCTTCGAGGATGTAGTGCCCGCCGTCCTCGAACCGGAGGACCTCGGCCGAGGGGAAGCGGCGGGTCCACTCGTCGAGGAAGTGGCGGTCGAAGACGAAATCCTCCAGGCCCCAGGCGATCAGCATCGGCCGGTCGGCCAGCAGGGCGAGGCGGTCGGCCGTCGCCTCGACGAGGTCATACCCCCGGTCGCCCGGCTTCAGGGGGATGTCCTGCACGAAGCGGAGGGTGGCGATCCGGTTCGCCCACGAGTCGTAGGGCGCGGTGTAGGCGTCGCGGAGGTCTTTCGGCATCGGCTTCCGCCGGCAGCCGACCCGGGCGGCGATCGCCGCGAAGGCGTTCCCGCCCCGGACCATCAAGGCCCCGAGCTTCGTGTCGCGGCAGATCCAGAGCGGCCAGGGGAACGGCTTCGACGCCGGGAGGGGGAAGGCCCCGGTGTTGAGGACGACGAGGCGGGCGATCCGCTCGGGGTGCCGGGTCGCGTAGGCCAGGCCGATCATCCCGCCCCAGTCGTGGACGACGAGGGTGATCCCCCGGTCGACCCCCAGGTGGTCGAGCAGCGCTTCCAGGTCGTCGACCCGGCTTTGCAGGGTGTAAGGATAGCGGGCGTCGTCGGGTTTGTCGGAAAACCCGCAGCCGACGTGGTCGGGGACGATCGTCCGATACTCGCCGGAGAGGGCCTCGACGAGGTTCCGGTAATAGAACGACCAGGACGGGTTGCCGTGGAGCATGACCACGGGCTCCCCCTCGCCCTCATCCAGATAGTGGAGGCGGATCCCGTCGCGGTCGAGGGCGAAGTCGCGCCCGGGGTGGTCGCGGCGGAAGGCTCCGAGGGCGTTGCTCATGGCCGATTCACCACTCCACGCCGAGCATCAGGCAGTTCAGGCCGCTGCCGATCCCGAGCAGGCCGACGCGGTCGCCGGGCTTGAGGAAGTCTCGTTCCTCGGCAACGGCCGCCGTCAGGGGGAGCGAGACGGTGCCGATGTTGCCGAGGTGCGCGAAGGTCGAATATTCCTTCTTCTGGTCGATCCCCAGGGCCTGCAGGACCGTCTGCCGGTGGCTGATGCCAACCTGATGGCAGATCACCTTGTTCACCTGCTCCTCACGCCAGCCGACCTTGCGGAGGAACGCGTTCCAGCTCTTCAAGCCGAGCTCGACCCCGTGCTTGAGGACGGCGATCGAGTCGGTCGCCATGAACTGGTGGAACTGCGAGGGGGCGAGCGAGCCGAGGGCCTCGATCCCCCACCGGCAGAGGGCGTGGAACTGCGGGGCGTTCTGCGTCACCCCGCCGACCAGCCGCCGCCGCTTCGGGCCGGTGAACGAGCCGTCGGTCAGCAGGACCGCCACCGCTCCCGAGCCGCCGGTCAGCGTCGCCAGCGAGTTCTTGAAGCTCTCCATCGTCCGGGCCTTGAGCATCGCGTCGATGGCGATGTCGTTGATCTCGCGCGAGGTCTCGCACGAGACGACCATCCCGGCGCGGATCTGCCCGAGCTCGATCCGGTTGGCGATGTCGACCATCCCGTTGAGCACGCCGAGGCAGGCGTTGGAGAGGTCGTAGATCGCCGCGCCGCTGCTGACCCCGACCCTCGCGGCGACCCGGCAGGCCGTCGCGGGCTCGAACAATTCGCGGCAGACCCCGGCGTAGATCAGGACGTCGACGTCCTGGGGCCGGACCGACGAGCCGCAGAGGGCATGCTTGGCCGCCTGGACCGCCCCCTCGGAGAGCGGGTAGCCGGGGTCCCACCACCGCCGCTCGACGATCCCGGTCAGCGATTCGAGCTGACCCTTCGGGATCTTGAGGGCCTCGTAGACCCCCCGGAGCCGGTCCTCCAGCTCGTCGGAGGTGACGACGACCGGCGGCAGCTCGTAGCCGATCGCCTCGATGAAGACCCGCGAATATTTCATCGGCCCACCCGTCCCGCCTTGAGCGTGAAGTCGACCATCTGATAGATGACCCGGCCGTCGACGTCGAGGAATCCGTCCGCCTTGAGCCAGCCTCGGGCGTCGTCGACCTCCGTGATGACCGTCCGGACCGTGACCAGGGCATCCGTCGGCAAAATCTGCCCCCGATACGTCCAGCGGTGGAGGTCGCCCAGCCCGACCGACTCGAACGCCGTCCCGGGGCCGAGCCCCCACCGCCGGCAAGCCACCATCTTAAGCAGTTGCTGGAAAGATTCCAAACCCAGCGAGCCGGGGCAGACCGGGTCCTGGAAGAAGTGGGCGGCGAAGAACCACTCCGAGGGGTCCACCACCTTCGTCCCCCGGATGAACCCGAGGCCGTGCGGCCCGCCCGCCGGGTGATACTCCTCGACCCGGTCGATCATCCCCCAACGGGTGTCCGGGAGGGGGGCTTGATCGGGGAAGGCGAACGCCTCGCCCTCGCCGCCCGGCTCGGCCCAGGGCTTCGCGTCGCGGATGCCGACCTGATTCGCCAGCGAGGGCTTGCTGAAGAAGCCGAAGGTGGTCTCGCCCCGATAGACCGGCCGCCCCCCGGCGGTCATGGCGAAGTCGTATTGCTGGATGATCATCCCGCCGGAGCGGGAGACCTTGGTCAAGGTCGCCTCGGTGGTCAAGGTCCCGATCTCGCGGCCAACCGGCAAGAGCTGGACCGCCGAGCCGCCGAGGTTGCGGAACGAGAGGTCAACCTCGCTGGTCAAGGCCGAGCCGACGTAGGCCGCCAGCCAGCCGCAGGGTTGCAAGGCGGTTTCGAGCAGGACGGCGAACGGCATGGCGTCCTGGCGGTCGGCCTCGAAGTACCAGGCGTCGGGCGGGACGTCGTACTCGGCGACGGCCCTCGGCCCGGCGACCATCACCCAAGGGTCGCCCGAGACCTCGACCACCCGGTCGAGGAACTGGTAAGGCGGGCCCGGGAGGCGGGCGATCTTCCGCCCTTCGTCGAAGACCCGATAAGGCTCGCCGAACGCCACGGACGGCTTGCCGACGGCGAAGGCCAGGATCTTCGGGGTGTCGTAGAGGGCGGGTCGAGGGACAAGGTCGGCGTCAGAGGAGGCGGGGCGGGCCCCGGCCCACATCCCCTCGACGGCCTCGCGGTCGAGCCCGGTCATCCTCAGCGACATGTCGGTGATCTCGACGATCGGCTTGCCGTCGGCGAACATCAGGGCGTCGACGATGACGTAGGGCTCGGGCCGGTAGCCGACTTCCTTCAGCTCGACCTCGTAGGTGACCGTCTTCGTCGACTCCAAAACTTGCCCGCGACACTTCAGCTTGCTCGCCACGCCGGGGACCGGCTGGCAGGCGACCCGACCTTCCTCGCCGATCCAGCCCATCCGTGTCAGGAAGATCCGCAAGGTGTGCATGCAGCACTCGTACATCAGCGTGCCGGGCATGACCCGGTCGTCGACGAAGTGGCAGGTCATGAACCAGTCGTCGGGCCGGATGTCGGCCTCGCCCCGGATCAGGCCGAGCCCGAACCGGCCGCCGTCCGGGTCGATCAGCGGGACGCGGTCGACCAGCCGCATCAAGGCCCCCGGCAGCCTCGCGGGCGACTCCGGCCCGAGGCCGGCGAGCCAGTCGCCGAAGGCGGCGGCGAGGTCGCCCCGGCGCAGGGCCTCGACCTGGTCGTCGTCGAGCGATTCCCGGGCCATCGGCAGCGGGGTCGACCAGTCGTCGGGCCGGACGCCCGGCCTCGGCTTCGAATCGAGCGCCGTCTTGACGACCCCCTGCCCGGCCGCGAGCGCCTCGTCGGTGAAGAACCCCGCAATCCCCTGGCTCATGGTCATCAGCGGGCGGCCGTCGACCGTCGCCTCGAATCGGAACCGGAAGAGGCGCGAGTCCCCTTGGCGGAAGAAGCCGTCGATGGCGATGTCGTAATGGATGACCTGCCCAACCCTCGGCAGCTCGTCGTGGAACGTCACGACGGCATCGAGCAGGCGATAGACCGCCAGGCCCTTCGTCTCGAAGTCGACGCCGAGGTAGGCCGAGAGGAACAGGTCGGCCTGGCCGGATTCGACGGCGATGCACGTCGGGATTCGGCCCGAGTCGAGATACCAGGCCCCTTCGAGGACGTCGTGCTCGGTGACGACCCGTCCCGGACCCATCGACCGGGGCGTCCCCTCGACCTCCAGGATCCGGTCGACCAGCATCAACGGCTCGTCGGGGAGCCGGACGCGGGTCGGATGGGCGTCGATCGCGGCGAAGTCGGGCCCGAGGACGTCGCCGATCCGCCCGACCGCGAACGCCAGGCAGGCCTCGCGGTCCATGAACGGGGCGGGCCCGGCGGCGGGAACCGGAGTCGGGACTTCCTCCGCCAGCCCCGAGCGACTCAGTCGCTCGATCAACTCCATCTGGTAGGCGACCTGGCGAGCCATCGCGTCGCCGAGCCCGCCCGAGGCGCGGAGGTAGGCTTGATGGGCCCCCGCCCTGGCCGAGTCGGCCGCGAGGAACTGGCGGGCGACCGGGTCGGCGACGGCGACGAGTTCGGGCATGGGGGCGAATTCCGTCGGCGAGGGGGAGTCGTAGGGCTCGAACGCTGGCGAGGTCCAGGGCTCCGCCATCTCTCCCTCCCCCGAGGAGCGCGCGATCGGCTCGACCGCGAACGGCCGGCCGCCGACTTCGACGCGGAGGGAGCGGCCGGAGGAGGGTATGGGGCGGCCTTCCCCCTCCTCATCAAGAGACGCCAGGTCGACCGGGTATCGCTCGGCGACCAGCCGCCCGAGCGTCATTAAATAGGAAGCAACCGGCTCGCGGGGGCCGGGGCAGGCCGAGACGGCGAGGTGCGGGAGCCCGTCGAGGATCGACCCGATCATCCGGGCGCAGGAGGCTCCGGGGCCGACCTCGACGAAGGCCCGGACGCCGTCGGCGTAGGCCCGGCGGACGACGGCCGGGAAGTCGACTCCGTGCAAGGCGTGATCGAGGATCGATCGGGCGGCGGACTCGCGATCGACCGGGTAGCTCTCGGCGCTCGACCCGCTGTAGAACCGGACCCCCGCCGGGGGCGAGGTCGGCAGGAGGTGGAGGTCGTGGTACGACTCCTCGACCGGCCGGACGACCTCGCAATGCACGGTGCTGACCAGCGGGAGCGGGTGGAATCGCCCGCCGACCGCCTCGACCAGCCGGGCGACGGCCTCGCGACGGCCGCCGACGACGACCTGATCGTCGGTGTTGACGATCAGGAGGTAAGCCCGGTCGATCCCTTTGAGCGCGTCGCGGACGGAGCCGGCCGGGCGCTGGAGGACGCCGGCGACCCAGTCGACCGGCTCGCCTTCGGGCAGCTCCCAGGCGATCCGGGCGGCGTCGCAGGGGCCGGCGAGGTCGGTGTGGAAGAGGGGCGAGGCGTCGAACCGGCGGAACATCAGGTCGCGGTCGGACCAGGCCCCGAGCGAGAACAACGCGGTCGTCTCGCCCAGGCTATAGCCGATCGCCGAGTCGGGCCGGACGCCGTGCGACCGGAGCAGGTCGGAGGTGAAGATCCCTAGTGCCACCTGGCCGAAGATCGCCGCGCGGTGGTCGGCGAACTCGGCGGGCGGGTCGACGTCCCAGTAGGTCCCGGCGGCCATCTGGCTCCGCAAGAGGTCGTTACCCGCGTCCTGCCGCCGCAAGACCCCCGGCCAGTGGGCCGAGAGGTCGCGGCCCATCCCGGCGAAGTGGTTCCCCATCCCCGGGAAGACGAACGCCAGGCCCGACCCCGGCCCGAGCGGCTCGGCCGAGAACGCAACGCGGTCGCCCCCCCGGGCCTTCGTCGGGGCCTCGCCCGCCAGCCGACGCCGGGCCGCGGCGACCCCTTCGAGGAGCCCCGCCGGGTCGTCGGCGACGATCGAGGCCGCGAGCCTGCGCGAGGGGTCGGCCGGATGCGACCCCCGCCACGAGCGGGCGAGTTTCCCGATCGTCCCGGCGGCCGAGGCGGCGAGCGACTCCAGCTCGTCGAGGCCTTGGGCGATCCCGGCGAGGTCGTCGGCCTCGACCACGAAGAGGGCCGACGGCCGCTCGCCGAGCGGCGCACGCCGGTCGGGCGAGTCGTCGAAGGCGGCCGGCTCGTGCGATTCGAGGACGACATGCGCCGCATTGCCGTCGACCCCCACCCCGCCGACCAGGGCCCTCCGAGGGCCGTCGACCCGGTCGCGGAGCCAGTAATGCGGCCGGGGGCAGTTGCCTGTACCCTCCGGCAGGGGTGTCGCGATCTGCTGGTGCAGGGTTAGCGTCGCCTTGACCAGGGCGACCATCCCCGAGGCCGCCCCGGCGTGGCCGAAGTCGCCCTCGGCCGAAGCCCGGAAGGCCCCCGACCCCGGGCGGGCCGGCGAGTCGACGTAGCCGACCGTCTCGGGTCCGACGCCCGCCGATCCGAAAGCTCGGGAGGCCGACTCGGCGACCGGATCGGGGCCGGTCGCCAGCCCGACCCCCCGGACGACCGCGTAGACGCGGTCGCCGTCGCGTTCCGCGTCGGCCAGCCGCTTCAGGACCAGGACCGCCGCGCCGTCGGCGAGGATTCGGCCGGGGTGCAACGCCCCCTCGGCGATCGAGGCCCGGAGGTCGCCGGGCAGGTCGACGCCCCCGACGATCGCGGCGTCCAGCTCGCCCCGGCGGAGCATCCCAACCGCCACGTCGAGGGCCCGGAAGGCGGAGGTCTCCTCGGCCGAGACGGTGAAGCTCGGCCCGCCGAGGCGGAACTCCCGGGCCACCCGGCTCGCCACGATGCTCCCCAGCGCCCCCATCGTCCGGTTCGCCGTCAGCGGGGGCCCGAAGGCGTCGCGAAGCTCCTCCACCCAGGCGTCCAGGGCCTCGCCGTCCAGCCCAAGCCCGAGGCGGTCGGACCACTCGCGGGCCCGGCCCGGGAGCGTCCATCGGACGTGGAAATTCGTCGAGTTCAGGTCCAGACCGAGCCCGACCAGGCAACCGCAACGGAGCCGGTTCGCCTCGTCCCAACCCGCGTCGGCGATCGCCTCGCCCGCCAGGCGGAGCAGGAGCGACTGCTGCGGGAGCATCTCCTGCAGCTCCTTCGGCGGGATGCGGAAGCGGTCGGTCGGCAGCGTCACCGAGTCGATCCGATACGCCAGGTGGGCCGAGTCGGCCGAGCCATCGCGGGCGAACCAGTCGCAATGCTCGGAGCCCCACCAGCGGGCGGGGGCCGACGGCTCGCCCGCGATCAACCCGCCGAGGGCCCGCTCCCGGACCGCCCGCAAGCCTTCGAACGGCCCGAAGTGCGCCGCGAGGCCGACGACGGCGATCGGCACGTCGGGCACGAACTTGGGGGCGTCGGATGGGGGCTTTGAAACGCCGGGCAGCCACTCCTCGACGAGGACGTGGGCGTTGATCCCGCCGAATCCGAAACCGCTCAGCGCCGCCCGCCTCGGGACGCCCTCGGCCCTCCGGGGCCAGGGCTCGGCCGAGGCCAGGACGCGGAACGGGCTCGCATCGAGCCCGAGCCCAGGCGCGGGGGAGTCGAACCCGGCCGTCGGCGGCAGGACCCCTTCCGCCATCGCCAGCAAGACCTTGAGCAGCCCCGCAGAGCCCGCCGCCGTGAGGGCGTGGCCGACGTTCGACTTGACCGAGCCGATCACGCAGCCGCCCACCGGCGCGGCCGACTCGCCCCAGAGGGCGCGGAGGCTGGCGAACTCGACCGCATCGCCCACGGGCGTCCCGGTCGCGTGGCACTCGATCAGGTCGACGTCGCGAGGGTCCCACCCGGCCCGGTCGTAGGCCGCTCGCATGGCGCGAAGCTGGCCCTCGGTGTGGGGGGCGAGCAGACCGCCGTCGACGTCGTTCGACAGGCCGATCCCGGCGATCACGCCGTAGATCCGGTCCCCCTGGGCGAGCGCATCGCCGAGCCGCTTGAGGACGAAGATCCCGGCCCCCTCGCCGACGACCAGCCCGTCGGCCGCCGCGCCGAAGGGCGAGGCCGTGCCCGAGGGCGAGAGCGCCCGGAGCTGCGCGAACCCCATCTGGGTGTAGAGCGGGTCGGGCCGCGAGAGTCCCCCCGCGAGCATCGCGTCGGCCCGGCCCTCGATCAGCTCGTCGGCCGCCAGCTTCAAGGCGTAGAGCGACGAGGCGCACGCCGCATCGAGGGTGAATGCCCCGCCGCCGAGGCCCAGGGCCCTCGCCACCAGCCCCGCCGGCAGGCCCGCCGATCGAGTGTCGAGCGGCTCGAAGGGGACGAGGTCTGCGGATTCGAGGCCCAGGGCCTCCTCGAAGGTCCGCCCGAGCGTGGCGCCCGCGATCGCCGAGGTCGCCTCGGTCGGCAGGACGAGGTTGCCGAAGGCGACGCCGACCCTCGACCGATCCACCCCGTCGGTCCTCGCGTCCCGCCAGGCCGCGCGGGCGGCGTGCAGGGCGAGGTGGAACATCGGGTCGAGCGCCTCGACGAGCGAGGGGTCGAGTTCGAGCCCCTCGGGATCGAAGGCGAACCCCTCGACGAAGCAGCCGCGGGTCGAATAGACGTGGTCGGGCTTGCCGACGGCCGGGTCGTAGGCGTCGGCCGGGTCGAGCCGCCAGCGGCCTTCGGGGACCTCGCGGGTCGCCGCGAGGCCGCCTTCGACGTTCGCCCAGAACCGCGTCAGGTCGGGCGAGTCGGGGAAGATCCCCCCGACCCCGACGATCGCCACCCGCTCATCCCGCCTCATGAAGTCGCCCGCCCGTCCCGGCCCCTGGATCGATCGGTCAGCCCTGCCCCGGAGATCGTCGACGAGGAGCGACGGCCGACGGATCGGCTCGCCCACCGGTCGTCGCTCATTTCGACTCGATCTTCGCCGCGCGATTGCGGCGGAAGGCGGCCTTGAGCGAGGCGTCGATGACGCACTCGTAGTCTTCGATCCGCGCGACCGGCTGGCCCCGGCTGTCGAGGAAGTCGACGTCGGCGCGGGCCTTGTGCGGCCCGGACTCGGTCACCCGGGCGACCACACGGACCCCCTCGGCCGGGAAGGCCCGGCGGAACTGGCGGTAGGAGCCGACGAACGTCGGCAACGACCCCGACCCGGTCTGCTCGAAGCTCCAGAGGATCATCATCTGGAAGGCGCAGTCGAGCGCCAGCGGGTCGGTCAGCCACTGGCTGCGGAGCGGGTTGACGACCCACTCCGAGGGCGCGGGGGCGGCCGAGACCGTCGCGGCGATCCCCTGGTCGCCGCAGCCCTCGACGGCGACGATCCCCTGGAGGTCGGGCCCGTGGAAGAGGACGTCGCGGTAGACCTCGCCGCTGGTCATGCCCGAGGCGGGCAAGGCCGGCTCGTCGAGGGCGGCGGGGACCTCGGGGTAGTGGTCGCCCAGGACGACCTCGCCCCTCGCGTGCAAGACCTCGCGGCCGTCGGCCAGCACGCCCCGGAGCTCGACCGGCACGACCGTCCGGCCGTCGCGGCGGACCCCCTTGCCGGCGAGGGCCCGGATCGTCTCGGGCAGCGCCTCGCGGAGGACGACGCCCTTGAGCAGCCTCAGCTCGTCCACGCCGAGGCAGGTCATCCCCGGGTTCCGGGTCATCGCCCCCTGCATCAGCCATTCGAGGATCAACGCCATCGGCAGGACCGGTCGGCCGTCCATGACGTGCGAGGCCAGGATCGGCGTCGAGGCCACGTCGAGCGGGCGTTCGAAGACCTGGGCCAAGCCGGAGGTCAACTCCTCGCCCTTCGAGCCGGGGACGGGCCTGAGGAAGTCGGGTTCGGGCCCGCCACCGCCGAGGATGACGACCTCGACGGCGTGGCCCCGGGTCGCCCGGACCTCCTCGACGAGGTAGCGGGCCCCCTCGGCGACCGGGATCAGGGCGATCCCCTCGGCTTCGAAGATCGGGCGGAGCGACGGCGTCACCATCCCCCCGGCCCAAGGGCCCCAGTTCACCGAGACGACCCGGCAGCCCGGCCTGGCCTGGGCCTCGGCCTGGCCTCGCTTGTTCAACGCCTCGTTCGCCGCCGCGTAGGCGACCTGCCCGACCCGGCCGAACCGGGCCGTCGAGGACGAGAACAGGACGAGCGCCCGGAGATCGTCGCCACCGATCGCCCCGAGGAGGGCGTCGAGCCCGGCCACCTTGGTCTCGTAGACCCCGGCGAACTGCTCGTCGGTCTGGTCCTCGACCTTCCGGTCGGCCAGGACCCCCGCGCCGTGGACGAGGCCCCGGATCGGCCCGAACTCGGCGCGGATCGCCTCGACGGCCGAAGCGACGGCCCCGGAGTCGCGGACGTCGACCGAACGATAGAGGACCCGCGCCCCGGCCTCCTCGACGCGCCTGAGATTGGTGATCACCTCGCGGTTGGCGGCAACCTGCCGATACTGCTCGCCGAGGGATTGCGGGGTCGCCTTGCCCCCCGACCTCGCATGGAGGGCCTTCTTGATCTCGGCCTCGTCGCCCAGCGGGGCGAGCCACTCGGGCTCGGGCGTCGGCTCGGGGCTCCGGCCGAGGATCGCCAGGGTCGGCCGGAAGGCCGCCGCCAGGGCCACGGCGACCTCGGCCGTCACGCCCCGGGCCCCCCCGGTGATGACCACCACTTCGCCCGGCGCGATCGGGTCGACTCCGCCGGCCGGGTCGATCGCGACCGACTGGAGCACGACCGTCGACCGGCCCGAAGCCCCGATGCCGACCTCGGCCGGCCCCCGGAACCGCAGTTCCTCGACGATCGCCGACGCCGCGCGATCGAGAGGCAAGGCCGGGTCGAGGTCGATCGCCTTGGCGTTCACCTCGGGCCACTCATGCCCCGCCGTCTTGGCCAGTCCTGCCAGCGAGCCCGAGGCCGGGTCGGCCCCTTCGGCCAGGCCGCCGAACCCGAACGACCCGCCGAGCCTCGTGACCGTCGCCAGCGAGGCCCGCGACTTCCGCAGCGCCGGGCCGGCGAGCCTGAGCAAGCGGAAGGCGACCGACACGTCCGAACCGCCCGAGAGCAGGACCAGACCCGCCAGCGCCTCGGGCGGCTTGAGCCCGCCGACACCTCGACCCCGGATCACTCGCCCGTTGAATCCACCCTTCTTCAACTCCTCGACCACCTTCGCCGCCAGGCCCGAGCCGTCTTCCAGGATCCAGACGTCGGCCGACGTCGGCAGCGTGACCGATTCGCGCCGGTCGGCCCCGTCGAGGGCGACGGCGGTGGGGACCAGGCGGCGGACCGGGACGGGGGCGACGACCGGCGAAGGGGCCAACGCGGGCTTCGCGACGGCGACCGGTGCCGGTGCCGACGAGGGCGGGGCCTCGGCGGCCACTCCCGCGCCCCCGGCGAGGAATTCGGCGATCTGGCCGAGGGTGCGGATCGTCCCCAAATGCTCCGGCCCGATCACCGGGGCCTCCGGCAGACGCTCCTGCAACGCCGAGAGGATCTCCACCCGCTTGATCGAGTCGATCCCCAGGTCCGCATCGAGCTGCATCCCCGGCTCCAGGACCTCCGCCGGATAACCCGTCTTCTCCGAGACCACCTCCATCAAGGCCAGGTGGATCACCCCCAGCTCGACCGCCGGGGCCTGGGCCGGTCCCGAAGCCGGAGCCGGGATCGTGGCGGGGGCGACGACCTCCGAAGGCTCGCCCCCGGCGAGGAATTCGGCGATCTGGCCGAGGGTGCGGATCGTCCCCAAATGCTCCGGCCCGATCACCGGGGCCTCGGGTAGCCGCTCCTGCAACGCCGAGAGGATCTCCACCCGCTTGATCGAGTCGATCCCTAGGTCCGCATCGAGCTGCATCCCCGGCTCCAGGACCTCCGCCGGATAACCCGTCTTCTCCGAGACCACTTCAACCAGCACCTCATGGACGACCGAAGCCCGCGAGACGACCGGGGCCGGGGCGGGCGCCGGGAGCGGGGCGGGTTCGGGGGCACGGGGAGCGGCCGGGGCGGGAGGCGTCGGCCTCGCGGCGACCGCCGGCCTCGCGGGCGGGGCCTCGCGGCGAGGGGCTGAAGGCCGGGCCGGGGCCGGGGTGGGAGTCGGCCTCGGCTGCGACTGCGGGGCCAGGGAGGATCGCGGCGCGACGGCGGGCAAGGCCGGGGGGGCCGCCGGTACGACGGCCGGCGGGGGCGTCAGGCCGATCGCCGCCAGGGTCAGCCGCTGCTGGTGCTCGACCATCAACTGGAAGGCTTGCTGGGTCCGGTCCTGGCCTTCGAGGAACTGGCGGTGCAGGTGGGACGTCTGCTCGCCCATCCTCTGGAGCGCGACGAGATTCTCCTGGGAAGCGCGGAGGGCCTCGACCAGGTAATTCGCGGGCACCTGCGAGGCGACGGGGCCCGGGATCGCGAGGGGGGCGTGGGACGCCTGGCCGTTCGACCCGTTGCGGCCGACCGGGGAAGCGGGAGGGGCGACGGGGCGGGCGGGCGGTTGGGGTTTGGGCGTCATCTTGGTGGGCGGTTCCGGGATCGAAGGGGCTTGGAGGGCCGGCGAAGGGGCGAGAACAGTGGACGTCGCGACGGTCAGTTTCGGGGACGATGCCGGAGCCGGAGTCGGGGCCGAAAGCTTCGGGGCCGGGGGCTTCGGGGCGAAGTTCGCGCCGGAGACCTTGACGGTCAGGCCGGGCTTGCGGGCGTCGGCGGGGGCGATGACGAACCCCTCGTCCCAGGAGTCGAGGCGGACCGGGTGGCCGATCGCGGCGAGCTGGGCGAGGGTTCGGGCCAGGTCGACGAGGTTGCCGCGCCGCCCCTTCGAGGCGTCCAGCGCGATCGCGTTGTGCGGCCGGCCTTCGAGGATCGAGCCGACCAGGCCGGCGAGCTTCGCGTCGGGGCCGACTTCGAGGAAGGTCGCGATCCCCGAAGCGGCCATCGCCTCGACCTGCTCGACGAAGCGGACGGGCCTGGCGAGCTGATCGGCCAGGAGCGACCGGGCTTCGGCGGCTCCGGCCGGGTAAGCGGCGGCGGTCGTGTTGGCAAAGACGGGGACGGTCCCCGGCCGGATCTCGACCGACTTCAGCCCGTCGGCCAGGCCCTTCGCCGCATCGGCGACGAACCGACTGTGGAAGGCGGCCGAGACTTCCAGGACGCGAGTCGAGACCCCTTCGCGGCCGAAGGACTCGGCGGCCCGGGCGATCTCGGCCGAGGCACCCGAGAGGATCGACTGCTTCGGCGCGTTGCGGTTGGCGACGACGAGGTCGAGCGACTCCCGCGCCAGGGTCGCCTCGATCGCCGCGATCGGGGCCATCACGGCGAGCATCGACCCCCGGTCGCCCGAGCCGGCCGCCATCAAGCGGCCTCGGAGCCCGGCGAGGCCGAAGAGGTCGCTTTCACCGATCCGCCCGGCCGCGTGGAGCGCGACCAGCTCGCCGAAGCTGTGGCCGGCGACCGCGTCGGGGCGGAGGCCGAACCCTTCGAGGAGCCGATAGGCGCCCAGGTTGACCGCGACGAGCGCGGGCTGGGCCACGTCGGTGGCCCGAAGCGAACCCTCGGCGGCCTGGCGGGTCTCGTCGTCGAAGGCGGGGTGCGGGTAGATCCAGTCGGCCAGGGCTCGACCCTTCACCGGCCCGGCCTCGGACGCCCCGGCCAGGGCCCCGAGCATCGCGGGGAACCTCACGGCCAGGCCCCGGAGCATCCCGACGTACTGCGACCCCTGGCCGGGGAACAGCACCGCGAGGCCGCCGGGCTGGGTCCCGGCCCCCTGATAGATCCCGTCGGGCGAGGCGGTCGTCACACCCCCGGCGAGGGCCGACCGGGCCTTCTCCAGGAGCTTCGGCCAGGCCAGGCCGTCGCGCTCGGCGACGATTACCAGCCGCCTCGGGGCGTCGACCCGGAAGGAAGCCCGCGACCGGGCGGCCTCGGAGCGGAGCCGGTCCCAGGCGGCGTCGGCCGGGATCGCGTCGAGCTTCGAGCGGATCGCGTTGGCGTCGGCCTCCGAGAAGGCGAGGATCTGGACATCGCCATCCCAGGCAACGGGGCTGGGCGCGGGGTCGGCTTCTTCGAGGACGCAATGGAAGTTACTCCCGCCGAAGCCGAAGGCACTGACGGCGGCGCGTCGAGGGTGTTCGGGCGAGGGGAGCCAGGGGCGGGCTTCGGTGTTGACGTAGAACGGCGTCGAGCCGGGCGCGGCGCCTTCGGCCGGGCGATCCACCTTGAGCGTCGGCGGAAGGACCTTATGGTAGAGGGCGAGCGACGCCTTGATCAGCCCCGCCGCGCCGGCCGCCGCCTTGGTGTGGCCGATCTGCGACTTGACCGAGCCCAGGGCGCACCAGGCCCCTTCGGGCTTCGCCGAGCGGTAGACTTCCGCCAGGGCCGACAGCTCGACCGCATCGCCGACCTTCGTCCCGGTGCCGTGGGCCTCGACCAGCTCGACGGTCGAGGGCGAGACTCCCGCCACGTCGTAGGCCCGGCGGAGGCACTTCACCTGCCCGGCCGCGCTCGGGGCGTAGACGGCGTTCCCCTTGCCGTCGCTGGACGAGCCGACGCCCTTGATGACGGCATAGATCCGGTCGCCATCGCGCCTGGCGTCGTCGAGCCGCTTCAGGGTCAGCACGCCGAGCCCCTCGCCCAGGGTCGTCCCGTCGCTGGCGGCGGAGAACGGCCGGGCGTCGCCGGTCGGCGAGAGGGCGGGCGTCTTGCTGAAGCACATATACATAAAGATGTCGTTGAAGGTGTCGAGGCCGCCGGTCAGGGCGACGTCGCACCGGCCGCTCGCCAGCTCCATCAAGGCGAGGTGGACCGCGCCCAAGGAGCTGGCGCAGGCGGCGTCGACCACGCAGTTGGTCCCGCCGAGGTCGAGCCGGTTGGCGATCCGACCGGCGGCGACGTTGCCGAGCAGCCCGGGGAACGAGTTCTCCTGCCACCCGACATAGGAATCGGCGATCCGCTGCACGACCTCCGAGGCGACCGGCTCGTCCACGCCGGCGTCCCTCAGGGCCCGCCGCCAGATCGGGTGGCCGAGGCGGGCACCCAGCGGGATGACCAGTTCGAGGGTTCCGGTGACTCCGAGCAGGACGCTTACCCGCTCGCGGTCGATCGCCTTGCCGCCGGTCCCGTAGCCGGCATCATCCAGCGCCGCCTTGGCGACCATCAGGCCGAGGAGCTGGGTGGTGTCGGTCGCGTCGAGGTTGTTCGGGGCGATCCCGTAGTCGAGGGCGGGGAAGTCGACCGGGTCGAGGAACCCCCCGCGCCTGGCGTAGGTCCGGTCGGGGGCCTTGGGGTCGGCGTCGTGGTAGTCGGCCGGGTCCCAGTGGGTTGGGGGGATCTCGCGGATCGCGTCGACCCCGTCGCGGATGTTGGCCCAGAATCGGCCGAGCCCGTCGGCCCTGGGGAACAGGCAACCGATCCCGACGATCGCGACGGGGACGGCGGGGGTTCGATCGGCGGGGTTCAAGGGGCGGTACCTCGGTGTGCTGATACTTCGCGAGCCAGCCGGCGGGTCGATCGCGGCCGGCTCATACCAATAGGACGGACCGCCCCTCGATTTCCGCCAGGGGGAGCGGGGCGAGCGACGGGATTCCGGCGGGGATCGGCACCCCCTGGGCGGCCAGGGTCCGGGCTCGGGTCAGGACCGCCGCATTGTAAAGGATGTTCATCGCCACCGTCGCGACTTTCCGCTCGGCGGCCCGCTCCAGGAACGACCCCTTGACCCACTCGTTGAACGCCGCCATCGCCGGGCCGCACCAGACCTGATAGTCGACCGCGCGCGAGGGCTCGCCCAGGTTCGCCCAGTGCGACGACTGGCCGAGATACCACCGAAAGACCAGCGCCATCAGGTGTTTCGGGTCGCGATCGGCCCGCTCGACCTGCGCCGGGTCGCGCTCCAGGAAGTAGGCCCGGGTCTGGTCCCAG